>Ga0129308_1000276_pt1 | contig 89099 bp, 93 predicted proteins | sample L827metagenome_FD_94440 | JGI IMG/M metagenome (GOLD analysis project Ga0129308, IMG submission 94440) | Ring-tailed lemur group fecal microbial communities from Wisconsin, USA - L827 metagenome | ecosystem: Host-associated > Mammals > Digestive system > Large intestine > Fecal | place: USA...
AGCAAGCGGGTTCATGCTGTCAATATTTTAATTATCACTGAGGAGAAACCATTAAAACAAGCCCCGAATCTACGGGGCTAATGTTTAAAATTTTTCGGGACATTTTCAAAAATGCTTGACAGGATTCCCGCCTATTATCCTAAAAACTGAGTTCCAGGCTGATCTCCAGTGCATGATTGACCCGATCCAGCATACCCTGATCCAAATGACACACTTTATCTTTCAGCCGCCTTTTATCAATTGTGCGAAGCTGTTCCAGAAGAATCACGGAATCCTTTTCAATCCCATAAGAGGAAGCATCGATCTCAATATGCGTGGGCAGCTTTGCCTTATTCATTTTTGAAGTAATCGCCGCACAGATCACAGTAGGGCTGTGCCGGTTGCCCACATCATTCTGTATGATGAGAACCGGACGTATCCCTCCCTGCTCACTTCCTACTACAGGTCTCAGGTCTGCATAAAATATATCCCCTCTTTTTATTACCACACAATTCACACTCCGATCCTGTTTTCTCTACTGAGGAGTATTTCCAGATTTTTCTTGTGTATACATGCGTGATATTTCCAGTTTCTTCCGTTAGGGATTATTCAAAAAAAGTCAGCTCTCCCCATTCCTTTCCGTTCTTCATATAGACTCTTGGAACACGTTTGCCAATATCACAGGCAAACTCATAAGAGAATCTGCCGGACAGATCTCCAATCTCCTCCATGCTGATAAACTGGTCTCCATCTTTTCCGATCAGAGTTACTTCATCACCCTTCTGAGCTTCCGGTATATGAGATACATCCACCATAAACTGATCCATGCATACCCGGCCGAGGATGGGTGCTTTCTTTCCATGGATCAGAACAAAGCCTTTGTTCGAAAGACTTCTTGGATACCCATCTGCATACCCCACCGGGATCGTAGCAACTTTCATATCTTTTTCTGCTTTAAAAGTTCCTCCGTAGCTGACTTCAGCTCCTGCCTTCAGTAACTTCATATAGCTTATATGACTTTTCAGTTCCATGGCTGGTTCCAGCTTTACAGGATCTCTTTCTACTTCGCTGGAAGGATATATTCCATAGATGGTGATCCCGGCCCGGACCGCATTCAGATTTGCTTCCGGCATACGTATGATTCCCGCACTGTTGGAGCAGTGTTTTAAAGGAATTTCTATATCTTTTTCTTCTAAAAGTCCTGCAAAAGACAGATATCTGTCGAGCTGTTTTTCTGCCGGAGCTTTCTCTTTTTCATCTGCTCTGGCAAAATGCGTGAACATTCCTTCGATACAGATATTCGGAAGGGTTGAAATCCTGCAGATTTCCTCTGCACTTTCAGGTACATCTGCAAAGCCGATGCGGCTCATTCCCGTATCCAGCCCCAGATGGATATGTACGTTTTTTCCCTGTCGAACCGCTTCCTGAGACAGTTTCTTTGCCATCGAATACTCACAGACAGTCAATCGGATATCCTCAGCGATCATTTCCGGAAAATATTCTTCAAATACAATTCCAAGAACAAGAATTGGTTTTTTTACCCCAAAGGAGCGAAGCTGAAGCGCCTCTTCCGCAGTTGCCACTGCAAAGCCCCAGATATAATCCCGTTCATGGACAAGTGCCGCGATCGCTTCGGCGCCATGGCCGTATCCGTCAGCCTTGATCACTGCAATGATTTTTGTATCTTTTTTTATATTTTTTCTCATTTCTGTGAAATTATGATTTATCGCATCCAGAGAAACTATCGCTTTAATTCTGTCATATTTTTTCATATTTTCCTCCGTATCCTGTCACTTCAGACACTGCCGGGAGCAGATCTCCCGCCTTCATTCCGTATTCCCCTTTTGTTTTGGCTGCCAGATCGCCTGCTCTTCCGTGAATATAAACGCCTAGAGCTGCTGCTTTGTCTGGTGCAGGCAGTTTTTCTCCAAGCTCCATGCAGCACATGCCTGCCAGCACGCCGGTAAGTACATCTCCGCTTCCCGCTGCTGCCATTCCCGGATTTCCGGAAAGGTTCAGCCACAACGCACCGTCAGGAGAAGCCGTTACGGTACATGCATCTTTCAGCACACAGATGGCCCCGGTTGTTTTTGCCATCTCTCTGGCCGCCGCTATACGGTCCTTCTGAAGTTCCGCGATCGTTTTTCCTGTAAGGCGGCTCATTTCTCCCATATGCGGAGTCAGAATGGTATGTTTTCCAAGGAACTTTTTCCACTGAGGATTCTCAGCCAGAAGGTTCAGGCCGTCTGCATCCAGGATCACTGGTTTTTCTCCACTGGTATGTTCCAGAAACCATGAAAGCAGCATCCGGCTTCTTTCTGACTTTCCAATTCCAGGTCCGATGATCAAAACATCACACCAGTCCAGCGCTTTTTTCCATCCCTCCGGCTTTTCGCTGCAGTCTACAATAGCCTCCGGCAGTAACGTCTGGAGAGGAATCCTGTTTTCTTTTTCTGTCAGGACTTTTACCATGCCAGCGCCGGATGCCAGCGCTGCCGAAGCACAAAAGTAAGCCGCTCCACACATTCCTGCACTTCCTGCAACAGCAAGCACCTTGCCAAAAGTCCCCTTATTGCCTTCCGGGTCTCTTGGCGGCAGCTTTTCTATATCACTGTCATCCATCAGATACCAGGGTTCCATCAGATCCGGAGATTCATAGATGCCGATATCTGCAGTCACTGTTTTTCCGGCAAGCTTTCTGCCTGGAAAAAGACATAGACCTGCTTTCCGAAAAGCAAAGGTCACTGTCAGATCTGCCGAAAAAGCAGTGCCCATCACTGCGCCGGTATCTCCGTTGACTCCGGATGGAATATCAACAGCGACTTTCCATGCAGAAGTCCGGTTCATCTCATGGAGCAGGTCTGCATATCTGCCCTCCACAGGACGAGCCAGTCCCACTCCAAAAACAGCATCTACTATAGTAGTATATTCCTGCCATTGCGGGTTATTCACAACAGGTACCTGATAATTTCGGGCAATGTCATACTGCTGTTTGGTTTCTTCCGTCATATGCGAAAGATTTCCCGCCATAAAAATTTCTGTATGATACCCATGCAGAAACAGGATCCTTGCAATGGCAATGCCGTCTCCTCCATTATTTCCGCTTCCACAGACACAAAGGATCTTCTCTTCTGTTTTTTTCAGGACTTTTTCCATCTCTTCTGCTGTTTTCAGCGCTGCCCGTTCCATAAGGACAAGTGACGGAATTCCGATCCGCCGGATTGTGTTCTGATCCAGTTTTTTCATAAGACTGCAGCTTACTGCGTTTTTCATGGTTCTGTCCTTTCTGCACCTACAACAACAGGCTGCCACGCCTGAAAAAAGGGTGACAGCCTGTTTTAACAAGCACTTATAAATAATGTCCGTAAACCGGGCCGTATCAGCTGTTTTCATGTTCCTGACGGTACTGACTCAGATTATAGGAAAGTCTCATAAGACTTTCTGAAAGATGTACGTTTTCCACGATCACATCATCCGGAGTGTCCAGGTCGATATGTGCAAAGTTCCAGAGGGCTTTGATTCCGTTTTCTATAAGAATATTCGCCATATCTCCCGCTTTGTTTTTCGGAAGTGTCAGGATCGCAATCTCAATCTGGTTCTCTTTCAGGAAGAAAGGCAGATCACTGATCATCTGGATCTCAATACCACGCACTGCAATCCCCTCCAGTACCGGATTGATATCAAAAATCCCCATGAGCTTAAATCCACGTTTCTCAAAATCCACATAGTTTGCCAGCGCCTGACCCAAATTACCGGCACCGACAATGATCATAGGATGGACGGTATCCAATCCCAGGATCTTACCAATCTCTGTATAAAGATATTTTACATTATAGCCATAGCCTTGCTGGCCAAATCCACCGAAATTATTCAGATCCTGACGAATCTGGGATGCTGTAACATGCATTTTCTTGCTGAGGTCATTGGAAGAAATTCTTTCTACATTTTCTTCCAGCAATTCTCCAAGATATCGATAATAACGGGGCAGCCTTTTAATCACTGCTTTTGAAATTTGTTTTGCCTCCACGAGATGACCCTCCTTCTGATTTCCTATCTAATTATAACGAAATGTTATTTTAATGTCAAATAAAGTTTTTTCTCTTTGCAAAAACTTTTTGGTCTTTACAAAATCATTGTAAAAGCCTTATAATCTTACCATATGTACAAATGAAATAAGGTAATTTCTGGAGGAACTATCATGATTTTAGCATGTCAGAACATCTGTAAATCTTTTGGAGAAAAAGAGATTTTAAAAGATGCTTCTTTTCATATAGAAGAGCGGGAAAAAGCCGCTCTGATCGGCAACAACGGCGCAGGAAAAACAACCCTTCTGAGAATCATCATGGAAGAAATCTCTTCTGATTCCGGAAATGTGGTTCTTGCCAAGGATAAACATATGGGATACCTGGCTCAGTATCAGGATATTCATGGACAGCACACGATTTATGAAGAACTTCTTACCACGAAGCAGTATATCATCGATATGGAAGAACGTCTGCGTTCTATGGAACAGGAAATGAAGCATGTCCAGGGACAGGAACTGGAACGCCTCATGAACACTTATACCCGTCTGACTCATGAATTTGAACTGGAGAACGGCTATGCATACAAAAGTGAACTGATGGGAGTTCTGAAGGGACTTGGTTTTTCAGAAGAGGATTATGGCAAAGAGATCGAAACTCTTTCCGGAGGGCAAAAAACCCGCGTAGCTCTGGGCAAACTGCTGATCTCCAAACCGGATATCCTGCTTTTGGATGAGCCTACCAACCATCTGGATATGGAAAGTATCGCCTGGCTGGAAACCTATCTTCTGAACTATCCGGGAGCCGTGTTCATTGTATCTCATGACCGATATTTTCTGGACAAAGTGGTTACAAAAGTTGTAGAGATCGAAGCCGGGCAGGTGACCTCTTTCCAGGGAAATTATTCCGCCTATGCAGAAAAAAAAGCGCAGCTCCGTGATGCACAATACAAAGCTTACCTGAACCAGCAGCGCGAGATCAAGCACCAGGAAGCCGTGATCGTCAAACTGAAATCCTTTAATCGTGAAAAATCTATCCGCCGGGCAGAAAGCCGCGAAAAAATGCTGAATAAGATCCAGCGGCTGGATAAGCCTGTAGAGATCCAGACTCAGATGCGTCTTTCCCTGGAGCCGCGAGTGGTCAGCGGAAACGATGTTCTTACCGTAGAAAATCTTTCCAAAAGCTTTCCCGGTCAGACACTTTTTAACGATATTTCTTTCCAGATCAAACGCGGAGAACGCATTGCCCTCATTGGAAATAACGGAACCGGAAAAACTACTATGCTGAAAATTTTGAACGGCATTCTTCCTGCAGATGCCGGAAGTTTTTCTCTTGGTTCCAAAGTACAGATCGGCTACTATGATCAGGAACATCATGTGCTTCATGCAGAAAAAACAATCTTCCAGGAAATTTCCGACACATATCCAACCCTTACAGAAACAGAGATCCGCAACATGCTGGCCGCCTTCCTGTTTACCGGAGATGATGTGTTTAAAGAAATTTCTGCTCTTTCCGGTGGAGAAAGAGGACGTGTATCTCTTGCCAAACTGATGCTTTCCGAAGCCAATTTTCTGATTCTGGATGAGCCGACCAACCATTTGGATATTGCATCCAAGGAAATTCTCGAGGAGGCCTTAAACAGCTATACCGGTACCGTCCTGTATGTATCTCATGACCGTTACTTTATCAATCAGACCGCCACGAGAATCCTGGATCTGACCAATCAGGCTGTGGTAAATTATATTGGCGATTACGATTACTATCTGGAGAAAAAAGAAGAACTTACAGAAAAATATGCACCAGCGCAGATATCTGTTTCTGCACCGGAGGTTCAGGAAACAGTTTCTGATAATAAGCTTACCTGGCAGCAGCAAAAAGAGGAACAGGCCCGCAGGCGCAAACAGGAAAACGAGCTGAAAAAAACCGAAGCCCGTATCGAAGAGCTGGAAAACAGAGATAAAGAAATCGATGATACGCTGGTGCTTCCAGATGTCTGCACCAATGTAGGACGTTGCGCGGAACTAAGCCGCGAAAAAGAAGCCATTCAGGCAGAACTGGAAGAATTATATGAGAAATGGGAAACTCTTGCATAAGGGTTTCCCATTTTCCAGATACGTATATATTTTGCGAAATTTTTATTTCATCAGACGGTCCAGAGAATCACGAACTGCAAGGATAAAATCTCTGCTGGAAAGCACCTTCGGATGCTTCAGACTGGTGATCAGCGCCAGATCCTTAGTCATCTTTCCATCCTCAATCGTTGAAAGAGTTGCTTTTTCCAATTTATCTGCAAATGCCATCAGAGCCTGATTGCCATCTAATTCTCCACGTTTGCGAAGTGCTCCTGTCCAGGCAAAAATAGTAGCCACTGAATTCGTGGAAGTCTCTTTTCCCTCCAGATGACGGTAATAATGTCTCTGTACAGTTCCATGAGCAGCTTCGTATTCATAGTAGCCATGAGGTGAGACCAGAACGGAAGTCATCATTGCAAGGGAACCAAAAGCAGAGGAAACCATATCACTCATCACGTCTCCGTCATAGTTCTTGCATGCCCAGATAAATCCGCCTTCCGCTTTCATAACACGGGCAACAATATCATCGATCAGACTGTAAAAATATACAAGTCCCTGTTTTTCAAACTTCTCTTTAAATTCTTCCTCATAAATCTTCTGGAATACTTCTTTAAACTTGGCGTCATATGTTTTTGAAATGGTGTCTTTCGCACCAAACCATACATCCTGTTTGGTATCCAGCGCATAATTGAAGCAGCTTCTGGCAAAGCTTTCAATGGAGGCTTCCATATTGTGCATTCCCATAGCAACTCCGGGAGCCTTGAATTCCTGTACAAGAGCACGCTTCTCTTCTCCATCTTCAGAGGTATACACCAGCTCCACTTTGCCCGGCTTATCTACATAAAATTCTGTATTCTTATAAATATCTCCGTATGCATGCCGAGCCAGAGTAATTGGTTTTTTCCAGTTGCGTACACAAGGCTCAATGCCTTTTACCACAATCGGTGCACGGAAAACCGTTCCATCCAGAATGGCACGAATGGTACCGTTCGGGCTTTTATACATTTTTTTGAGGCTGTATTCTTTCATACGAGCCTGATTTGGAGTGATCGTAGCACATTTTACAGCCACTCCATATTTTTTTGTAGCCTCTGCGGCATCAATAGTCACCTGGTCATCCGTTTCATTTCTGTATGCAAGCCCCAGATCATAATATTCTGTATTCAGATCAATATAAGGGAGCAGCAACTCATCTTTGATCATTTTCCAAAGGATACGAGTCATCTCGTCTCCGTCCATTTCCACAAGGGGTGTGGTCATCTTGATTTTTTCCATCTGTCATTCTCCTCTCAGTCCGGAATCAGCATAAACTGTTCCTGATCACGTTATGGAAAGTATTGTACAAAAAAACTCTTCATACGTCAACGCTTTTGGGCTTTACAAAATGAAAATATTTTATTTTTTGCAGATCCTACATTTCCATAAAACGTTTAAAGTTAAATTTCCCCCAGCCCTGCTGATTTCCTGGAAGCCCCATATCGTCTGCACTGTCCCGGAGCATCATTTTTATTTCCACATTCGTAAGCAGAGGATCTTTTTCCAGCATTCGGGCAATAGCCCCGGACACCAGAGGTGTAGACATAGATGTACCGCTTTTGATTCCATATCCTCCGCCAGGCATACAGGACGTAATGTGATTGCCCGGTGCCACAAGATCCGGTTTGCATACACATTCAAATGTAGGACCTCTCCCAGATACCGCGGTATTTCCAACGAGCATATCACTGGATCCTACGGTGATCACCTTCCTGCTGCTTCCGGGAGCTGTGATACTTCCCGGCTTCGGCCCCTGGTTTCCCGCTGCTGCCACCACCACCAGCCCCTGATCCCACAGTTCTTCTACTCCCTGGATCAAGATATGGTGATCGTACCGTGTTTTGTATACGGTTCCTACGGAAATATTTACAATACGGATCCGAAATTTTCTGTAATTCTGCAAAATCCACTGAAACGCCCGGAGAACATCCTCTTTGTTTCCATTTCCAAACCGGTCCAGAACTTTTACTGCAATGATCCTGCAGTCCGGCGCCACACCTTTGTATTTTCCGCCGGAAACACTTCCGTCACCGCAGAGGATCCCTGCTACATGAGTACCATGTCCATTATCATCATAAGGATTTTTTTTGCCGGCAATAAAATCAGTAAACACCTGTATCCTGCCCTTGAAATCCGGATGATCAGCAATTCCTGTATCAAGAAAGCAGACACCGATGTCTTTTCCGGTATAAGACAACTGCTCCATGAATATACTCCAAAAAAGAATCTTTTATACTACTATATTCCATACAGAGATTCCTTGCGTATTTCACAGGAAATGTATATTTTTCACAGAATTGCCAATAATGGAATTATTGAAACCGGTATAAAAAAGCAATCAAAAAGGAGGTTCTCATGATCTGGCTTTTGCTTCTAGTCTTATTTTTCATTATGCAGTCTGCTGTTTTGCTGTGCTGTCTTGCTGCCGGAAACGATGCCGCTTCCCAGGCAATTTCTGATATAGAACAAATCGAATACCTTCAAGGATGGATGGAAAAACATAGCGCCTAAAAGAAAACCCTGCAGATTTTCTCTGCAGGATTTTCCATGCTCCGACAACAAAACAGATGATTAATCTTCTTTGATATAATTAGAGCCAAGTTTGTTCGGTACATCGATCAATCCAATTTGGTAAAATACAGGATACAGATAAGATACGCCTCGTATATCCCCCAGAGATTTTGGTCCTTTCATAAAAGGTACTTTTCCTTGTTCCTTCTGGAGTCTTAATACATTCTGAAATACACGTACAACTGAACTCCAGGACAAGCTTTTACTGTTTTTACGACGGTCAATAAATAATTCTTTTGTATAATTCCCGTCCCGCCCGGTTTTTAATGAATAAGAAAAAGGCAGTCCAGACAATGTATAAAAGGGATAGTTCTGAAAAGCGATCAAGGTTTTCCATAACGCTTCTATTATATCTTCCTCATTCTCATTTTCTTCTTTTATCAGGTTGTGCAAAGTATTCACCGCTTTTTCCTGCTGATCAGCAAAATATAAATTGTTGTCATCCTGCGTTCTGCTCATCTTTTGTTTCAAATCCTTTCTTCGTCTTACTGTCCAATGTCTTAATCAAACATAAGCCGGATTTCTCCGGCTTATGCAAATCGTCTTATCTGTATTTTTTCAGGATCTCATACATTTCGTCAAACTGTTCTTCCATTTCTTTTACCAGACGGAACTGAGTCCTAGCACGAACAAGGTTATGCTCCGGATAAGCAGTCTTAAAATACACATCTCCCTGAAGGAAATCTGCAAGAAAACGCATGCCGCACTCCAGAGTCATAAGTCTTGCTCCCCAGGGAAGGCTCTCTATCTCTGCCGGAGTCAGTACGTCATTCGCCATCTCCAAATAGCCTTTTACATAAAGCTCATAAAGATGAATATCAAAATGCACCTTATCCAGATCCGGTTCATCTTCTTCTGCCGTAGAAGCGCCGAAACGGATAGAATCCCCGAAATCATTGGCAGCAAGACCAGGCATGATCGTATCCAGGTCAATAATGCACAGACCTTTTCCGGTATCCCCGTCAAAAAGAATATTGTTCAGCTTGGTATCGTTATGCGTTACACGCAGAGGAAGCTCTCCATTCCGCAGCTGTTCCATCAGTACTCCGCAGTCCTTCTCGCGGGAAAGCACGAACTCTGTTTCCGGACGGCATAAACGGGCGCGATTCTTTACATCCTTACGGACTGCCGCCTCAAAGTCATGGAATCTTTTTGCCGTATCATGGAATTTCGGAATTGTCTCATAAAGACTTTCTGCGGGATAATCGCCCAGCTGCATCAGGAAATGGCCAAAGCTTCGGGCAGACTGATAGAACTGCTCCGGTCGTTCCACCTGCTGATAACACACAGAATTTGGCACATAATGAAGGCAGCGCCAGGGCTGTCCCTGATCGTCTTCAAAATAGGTATCGCCGCTTTTGGTCTTAATATAGGAAAGCGTCTCTCTGTCCAGATCGCCGCCTTCTTTGCGGATCACATCACGGAGATATTCCGTAATCCCAAAAATATTCTCCATCACCTGTGCCGGGTTTTTAAACACATTGATGTTCACGCGCTGCAGCACATAAAGAGGTACGTCCGTCCCATCCGCATCCGGCATATAAACCGCATAAGTCTCATTAATATGTCCCTCTCCAAAGGGCTTTACATAGCTGCACTGAGGGCCGAAACCAAAAGCATAGACCGCATCCTCCAGACAACGGCTGTCTGCTCCCTCTATTTTCCTTCTGGTAGAAAAGATCACCTCGCCGGCCTCTACCTTTCTGCCGGTTTCAATGGTGCAGTTGGCTTTTACAATACTTCCCAGACACACATGAGCACCGGCACACACAACCGAATCATGATCCACAACCGCTCCGCTGTTGATCAGCGCCGCGCGTTCGATCTTTGTATGGGTATTTACCACAGCCCTCTGCATAATAAAGCATCCCGGTTCGATCACAGCGCTGGGACTTACAATCGCAGACGGATGAATAATCGCAGGAACCTCATAACCTTCCTGAATCAGCTTATCAGTCCAATGGAGGCGTGTCCGGTTATTACCAAAAGCCGCTACCGCTACCGGATATTCCGAATGACGAAGCACATAGTCACAGCACATGCCGATCACGTCCTCCCCCTTTGCGGCATCATCCAGAAAAACCACTTTTTTATAGCCCAGCTGCAAAGCTGTCTCCTTTACCATCTGACCGAATCCCCCGGCCCCCAGGATCAATAAAGTTTCCATATCTGTCTCCTTCTTCTCATTGGCATTTTCACGGGCACACAGTTTCAGGAGCATATCAATTCTGGTCAAAACCTCTGTAGCCCATATATAATATGATTGTAACAGAATCCGTCAGAAAAAGACAGAGGTTTTATTTTTTATATGTTATCTCAACAATTCTGACTTCTCATTCATTCCTAACTGTCTTAATTCTCTAGCATAGTTCTGACAGTCACCGATGTTTCTGGCAAATCTGGATATGGACTTTACAAGTATAATATCTATTTTTCTTTTTCTGGCATCCTCCAGTAATCGATTAAATTGATGACGGTGTACTGCATCTGTTCCGGATTTTCCTTCATCTGCATAAATTCCTGCCAGTGTCCAGTCTTCTCTTAAAGAAATCATTCTATAAAAAGCTTCTGTCTGATTCTTCAGGCTGCTCTGTTGTTCTTCCAGCCCGGTGCTTACCCGGCAATATGCCGCGATTCCTTTTTTCTTTCCTTTATAATAGTCATTTTTTATATTTTTTATTACTACAGATCTCATATGCAGATATCTCTCAATAAATATACGTTATTTTTTCTGTATCCTTTTGTATTTTTTTGCAGCGGTATCTATCCCACAAAACCGCCTGCACCGTATGAAATAGTTCTCTGCTTATGATCGGCTCATGATGATCTTTGATATAATACTGTACAGATAGTCCTTTGTTTTTTACCTGCCGATGTGTCAGATAGTCGATAGAGATCGTTTTATGAGTGAGAATATCTCCCATGTATTCTTCTTTTTTTAAAATACGATATACCTTATTTTTGTTCCAGGTAAAACTGCTTCCCTCCTTTCTCTCCATATCGTTCAGTCTGTATATAAGTTCTTCGTAAAGATTTTGTTCTGCTGCCATCTGAAAGATCAACTGTATTTTTTCGGCCTCAGAGGGGACGATCTTCCACTGAGCATCTCGATTTTTTCCATATCCATAGCAGACAGCTCTTGAGGGCTTTCCTAGACAGGCACTTTGCTGCAGAGCCCATCGGATGCTCCTGGAATGGGCGTTTAATTCTTCCTGAGCAATCGCTGCCAGCATAAAGATCACAAGATCTGCAGAAGGATCCATAGTATTCAGATGTTCTTCTTCAAAATAAACCGGAACTCCCAATCCTTTCAAGTCCCGGATACATTCTGCGGTATCAGCCAGATTTCTTCCAAAGCGGCTGATGCTTTTTGTTATTACCAGATCGATCTTTCCCTCATAACAATGCCGGATCATCTGATTAAAAACCTCTCTTTTTTCTCTGCTTCCACCTGACTTTCCCTGATCCATATAGACTTCTGTTAACAGCAGGCGCGGCTCTTTTTTGACCAGATCTTCAAAAGCTTTTTTCTGGATCAGCAAAGAACTTTTTTGCGCTTCATGTTCTGTACTGACCCGACAGTAAACTGCGGTTCTGAGCAATTCTTTTTTGTGCATAGAACTGGTCTTTACATTGGATTTTTTGTAAATGGTTACTTTTGTTTCCTTCATTTTTTCTCACTCCCATTCTGTTTTTTCCCCTTAAAATACAACAAAAGGGATGCCAGCCCATTCCGGACTGAACATCCCCTTGTCATATTATTCATAATCCCCTTAAGATCATGTGTTTTTTTCTGTTAAACTTTTTATTTCTTCAATCACAGGCCGTCTTACTTTTTTTCGGGTCATTTCCAGAATATGAAGCGGTGTGATATCAATAGCTTTGCATTTTACCGGATCTTTGCGCAGATATTTCTGAAGTACATGAAACAGTTCATCCTGATGATCCGGATTCGACATATTAATGAAGTCGATCAATATGATTCCTGAAAGATTCCGAAGGCGTATCTGTCGTGCGATTTCTCCGGCAGCTTCCAGATTGATCCGTCTGTAGGTTTCTTCTGCCTGTTTTTTTCCTGTATACTTTCCACTGTTTACATCAACAGAAACAAAGGCCTCTGTTTGCTGGATTACAAGGAATCCTCCGCTTTTCAGCCAGATTTTTTCCTGTTGTACTTCTTCCAGAGCACGCTCTATTCGATACAATTTATAGAGGGGAAGAAGTTTATCCTCATAAAACCTTAGTTTTGTCAGTTCCTCCGGACGAAAATCCTGAAGATATCCCTGTAATTTTTCATAAATTTCCGGGACATCTGTAATGATTTCTTCCAGATCGCGGCTGTACACATCACGGACTGCTGCCAGATAAAAAGGTTCCGCTTCATAAAGAAGACTAAAACAGGTACGATTTTTCCCCAGTACTGCCGTTTTTTGATAAAGTGTTTTCAAAAACGCAAGTTCATGCAGAAATTCTTCTTTTTGAGCCTCTGCGCTATTGGTTCTTGCTATGATTCCATAGCCTCTATCCTTTTGTTCTCTTTCTGGTTCCAGCCATTTATTTAGTACAGATGATTCCTCTTTTGTAAGCTTTCCTGAAAAACCGATTTTTTTATTTCCTGTGGTAAGTACCAGATATTTACCAGGAAAATTCAGATTTGTAGTCAATGCCGGAAGCTTTCCCTTCATGGCATCCCGACATACCTGAACCAGCAGCTCATCTCCCGGCCGCAAAGGTGCATCTCCTTTTCGTCCTGCCGTAAAAATGGCACCTGCAGCCTGATCCAAAGGGAGATATCCTGTGATTCCTTCTCCAAACCGGACAAATGCTGCCTTGATATTGGAAGCAATATTTTCTACCTGTCCTACGTAAATATTGTTCAGAATACTTTTTTTGCCTGATGCTTCCAGACGAAGTTCCATAACACTTGTACCTTCTGTTACGGAACAGACAATACAAGGAGAACCATGCACAGAAAGCTCTGTAATGATCAGCCGGCTCAAACTTCTTCTCCTAATTCTTCCAGAGGGATAAATCGAGGATTACGGTTCTCTCCTGCATCTGCATAAACTTCTCTTCTTTCAATGAGATATGCAAATTCCTTCGGTTCTTCCCCGATCCATTTCATAAAGGTATCCATGACCAGCTCTGGTTTTGTATAATTTGAACTTGCAGAAGCCAACTGCATGAAAATACCTTCGTCTAAGAGCTCTGCCTTATAGATAAACGGACGAATATCAACGGTTTTTTCACTGCGCTTTGTTTTCTTTGTTACAACGATTTCTTTCTGATCCAGAAACTCGGAAAATTTTTCTCTCCATGGAACGGACGGTTCTTTCCCATCTCGGAAAGAAACATAATAGTCTGCTGCGGCAACAAGCGCCATGGCTGTGCTGGCTTTCCCATCTTCTACCTGACGGACAGAACACACGGTTACACCTTCAACCATTGTTTCATTTAAACGCTGCTGAATTTCTGCTGTTGGCATTGTTTCCGTCAGTTCCATGTCAAAATATTCCCCAAGGCTGGTGGTTCCAACACCAAGAGGGGCGGCAAAAGACATGATCATATGAGGGCTATATCCTCCTGAAAAAGCAACCGGAAGCTCTGCTCTGCGGATGGCCTTCTGAAAATACCGCATAGTATCCAGATGACCTACAAATTTCATATATCCTGTTTTTGTAAATTTAATTCTTACCTTCAAAGCACACGCCTCCTTCATATTTTCTGGCACCACAGCCGGAACATCTCTGGCGGCAGTTTGGAGTCACTGTTTCTGCCTTCGCCTGCTTCCATTCGCGGATCAGGAACTCTTTTGTCACGCCTGCATCAATAAAATCCCATGGAAGGATTTCGTCTGTGTTTCGTTCACGAAGAGTATAAAATTCTATATCCATGCCGGTCTCAGCAAACGCCTCTTTCCAGATCTCATAATGGAAATTTTCGGACCACGCATCATAAAGGGCACCTTTTTCATAGGCTTTCAAAATAACATCCGCACTTCTTCGGTCACCTCTTGCCAGGAAACCTTCCAGAACAGTTACATCCGGCTCATGCCAGTTATAGCGAATGCTCTTCTGGTTCAGCTGAGAACGGATTTCATTTTTTACAATCTTTGCTTTTTCAATAAATTCCTCTTCCCGATACATAGGAGCCCACTGGAAAGGAGTAAATGGTTTCGGCACAAAAAAGGATGTGCTTACATTGATCTGTACCTTTCCATTTCTTCTGTCTTTCGGAATCTCATAATAACGCTCTGCTATTTTCTCTGCAAGATGAGCGATTCCCTTCATATCTTCCTCTGTTTCAGTAGGAAGTCCCAGCATAAAATAAAGCTTTACACGATTCCAGCCGCCTTCAAAAGCTTCTCCTGCACCATGTAAAATATCCTCTTCCGTAAGGCCTTTATTGATTACGTCACGGAGACGCTGTGAACCTGCTTCCGGAGCAAAAGTAAGGCTGCTTTTTTTCACATCCTGCACCTTGCTCATGACATCCAGGGCAAAAGCATCGATACGAAGGGATGGAAGAGAAATATTTACTGCTTTCGCACGAAATTCATCAATAAGGAATGTAACTAGCTCTTTCAGCTGGCTGTAATCGCTGGAACTTAAAGAGCTCAATGATATTTCCTCATGTCCTGTATTTTTCAGCATAATACGTGCAGCTTCTTTTAAGTCTTCGACGTCTCGCTCTCTTGTAGGACGGTAGATCATTCCCGCCTGACAGAAGCGGCAGCCTCTGATACAGCCTCTCTGGATTTCCAGTGTCACACGATCCTGTGTTGCTTTGATAAAAGGCACCACCGGAGCTTCCAGCGCATTATAGTCTTTTTCCATGTCCACGATCAGCTGCTTTTCTACTTTTTCAGGCGCTTCCGGTGTATTCGGAATAAAGGAAGCGATCGTTCCGTCTTCCTTATAGGTTACATCATAAAAAGAAGGAACATAAATGCCCGGAACCTGAGCTGCTTTTTTCAGAAAATCCGCCTTGCTTCCGCCTGCTTTTTTGTTCTCAATATAAGCATCGAACAGAGCATTATAAGAAATTTCTCCTTCTCCAATATAAAAAAGATCAAAAAACGGTGCAAGAGGTTCTGGATTATAAGCACAGGCTCCTCCGCCTATCACAATAGGAAAGTCCATGCCTCTTTCTTCTGCTTTCAGAGGGATTCCGGAAAGGTCCAGAAGCTGAAGTACATTTGTATAACACATTTCATATCCCAGAGTAATTCCAAGCATATCAAAATCTTTTACCGGATCCTGAGATTCCAGGGCAAAAAGAGGAATATGCTGCTCTCTCATCAGCTGATCCAGATCTGTCCAGGGAGAAAACAGTCGTTCACACCAGACATCTTCTCTTTTGTTAAAGCTGTCATAAAGGATCGCCATACCAAGATTAGACATTCCGATTTCATACACGTCCGGAAATGCCATACAAAACCGAAGATCCACTTTATTTTTATCTTTCATGACAGAATTGACTTCGCCGCCGATATAACGTGCGGCTTTGTCGATCTTTAACATTATTTCATCGTTTAAAGCTAGTTTTCTCATATAATTGCATCCTTTTTGATAATTATTATTTCATATGATTTTTTATTCCAGTTCAATTCCCCAGATTTTGCAGTCTCTGGTTCCTACAACAGCAGTGCTTCCGTATACAGCCGGGGAAGCTTCGATCACACCCTCACTGAGAGAAAGGGTATCAAGAACTTCTCCTGTTGTTCCATCCAGAAGATACATATTTCCATTACTGCTGCAGTAAATAACACGGCCTTTTTTGTCCTTGTCATATACACAGACCGGGGAAGACCAGGCATAACCGGATTTATGCTCCCAGACCATTTTTCCTGTCTTCTTATCCAGACAGTGCAGAACGCCGGTTGCATTGTCCTCCGTTTTGGATACGGTTACATATACATAATCTTTGAGATCATTTTTTCCTGTAGCAATCGTAGACTGCACACCCCCGGATACGCCGTCATCTGTATAACAATGATAGTCTGTCTGCCAGATGATCTCTCCGGTTTCTGCATTGATCTTCCATACCGGTACCGTCGCCTGGTCATAACTTCTCCATCCTAAGCGGAACGATGTGCTGATGTAAAGGTAAAGATGACCGTCTTCTATTGAAAGTACCGGTGTAGAATTAGAATCATCCAAAATATCCTGAACCCATACCAGTTCCATCGTATTCAGATCCAGGCACATAAGATTTCCGCCATTATCTGAGGTAAACAGATAATTTTTGTAAACAGCGGCGCTGACTTCCATTCCAACCCAGAAAGATTCCGTGCTGGATCTTGTTCCGTAGTAATGCCATTTTACAGTTTTTCCCGGATTGACCGATAACGTTCCTGCTTCCGGATCATATTGGGTATTCAGTTTGATCAGATATAAAATCCCATTTTCTCCGGGATAAATCAACGTATCCGTCTCTGCATCTACAAGGGCAGAGGAATCAAAAAAGCTTAAACTTCCTCTAAGGGAAAACGGGTCATTATCTCCAAAAGTATACATGGTGCTGCAGTCAAGGAGATTGATCACAAATACTCTTGCCGTTCCCTGATCGCTATTGTAGCCTGCGCCGACATAAAGGATCGGATATCCTCTGGGATCCAATGCTCCGGAGCCTTTGAACGTGTATCCAAGATAGAGCGGTTCTCTTGTATCTTTTCCGGTTTCCAGATCCAGAAAATAAACATAACCATCCATACAGGCATAGATCACTTCTACCAGATCGTCCTTTTCCTTTGCCCAGTCGTTCATATTCATATGGGCTTTTACTTCTTTTGGCCATTTTTGCATCAGCGGCTGACCCGTCCATCCGCTTCCTGTCCAGACAGTCCCCTGGGAAGAAAGAGATCCGGTATCTCTGGACCACTTATCCTTTAATTTGTTATTTACCAGAGAAGCTTTTCCATATACAGCACTGTCGCGGAAATTATTCCCCCTAAAAGAAACGATTCCGTCCACTTTCGTATATTTGCTGCCTTTTTGAAAGGAAATGGGTTGATCTTGTGTATACGAAGCAATGCTGTCCAGAACAGTTCCGTCTACTTCCAGCTCTGTAGAGGCGATCAGATTTTCCGGTCTCGTAGATTCTACACTGTGAGGTTCAAAGAAAATTTCATCTGTTTTTTCCATCTCCAGTAAAGGTTCCTCTGATTTTTTCGAAAACGTCTTTACCGCTTTTTCGCCAGGCTCACCTGCCGACCCGGAACCTAGCCTTTGCACCAGATAAATGGCGGATCCTCCTGCCAGACAAAGGATCAATAACAAAAGGGCCGCCTTTACAGATACAATATTTTTAAAAATACGCTTCCAGAAAATCAGTTTTCCCGGCAGCGGATACTTTTCCGGAAGCTGCCTGCCTTTTAAGGGAGAAGCCGGCTTTTTCTTCTTGGGAGGAGTATGCCCTGTGCTTCTTTTTTGCTCCGGCATTGTACGCTGGACCGTTTTCTCTGCCTGTGTTTTGGGCGGATGGTAATTGCTTTTTCTTATGTGGGAATTTCTCTTCTGTTTCATACATATCTCCTGTATAACATGGCAAAAGACCAGAGGATATACCCTGGTCATGCCTGGATTTTTATCTCCTTGCAAGTTCCCTGGTGATTTCTTCCCAGGTCACTCCTTTTTCTGCCATCAAAACCATAACATGATAAAGAAAATCGGAAATCTCATATTTGATTTCATCTTTATCAGGGTTTTTTGCGGCAATCACAATTTCCGTGCATTCTTCTCCTACTTTTTTCAGGATCTTATCTATCCCCTTATCAAAAAGATAATTGGTGTAAGAACCTTCTTTTGGATGGAGTTTTCTGTCCATGATCACATCATAAACCTCCTGGAACACCCGGAGCGGATTCGTATCATCATACTCTTTTTTCATCAAAGGCTGAAAGAAACAGGTTTTGTTTCCTGTATGGCAGGCAGCGCCAATCTGAGCAACCTTTGCAAGAATCGTATCATTGTCACAATCCAATGTCAATGATTTTACATATTGAAAATGTCCGGAAGTTGCACCTTTCAGCCATAATTCCTGACGGCTCCTGCTCCAGTAGGTCATTTTGCCTGTATGAAGAGTTGCCTGGAATGCCTCCTCATTCATATAAGCTACCATCAGAACTTCATCTGTTTTATAATCCTGCACCACAACAGGAATCAGGCCATCACTGTTCAGTTTAAATTCCGACCATTCAATCGCGCTTTCACAGATATTTACCGGTATATTTTCTTTACGGCACGCATCTTTAAAACCAATGAGGTCGGTATCCTCTGCGCTTACATAAGATCCGCTGAGGCCACACACAGCAGAATGTTTTAACAGAGCAAAAAGTTCTTTCTCACGACTTTCTTCTGTATGCAGGATCACCTGCATGGAGGAAACAGAGAAAACAGAATCCTGAACAGCATCTAAAGCAAGAATTCCTCCTGCATATTTTTCAATCAGTTCCTGATGATCGGTAAACTCTTCCGGGGAAGATACGCATACGTACATTTTTTCCCTGCCAAAGCGTTTTGACATTTCTTCCAGGAGATCAATATTACTTTGTTTTGAGAAATTCAGAGCCACCTTTGCGCAGCCGGCATAAATCAGTTTTTTTACGTCTTCCATTCGATTGATATTGCCTGCAGCCATAACAGGAATTTCTGCAGATTCACAGATTGCCTTGATCCAGGCGATGGCTTTTTCATGTTCCACATCATCGGAAGAAAAGTCAAAAACAAGAAGCTGATCGGCGCCGTTGTCACTGTACATACCTGCAAGTCTTTCTACGTCTCCATCGCCAAAAAGATTTCTCTGTCCGAATCCTGTTACTGCTTTTCCAGATTCCAGATAGAGGCAGGGGATCATTTGTTTATTATCCATAATCATTCTCCTTTATCATCGCTTTATTACAGGCTTCCTTTTGTAGAAAGTACGTCATTGATCCTTGGATCATAGGAAAGTGCCTGATCCAGAGCTTTTGCAAAGCTTTTAAACATTGCCTCGGCCAGATGATGACTGTTTCCGTTAGTAAGCACCTTGAAATGAAGGTTCATGCCTGCACTGTAGGAAACGGCATAAAAAAACTCTTTTACCATCTCTGCCGACATATCTCCGATGCGTTCAGAAGAGAACACTGCATCAGAAGAATAATACGGACGGCCGGAAAGATCTGCCGCGCAAAGGATCAGTACTTCGTCCATGGGAAGAATACAGCTCCCGAACCGGCGGATTCCTTTTTTATCGCCAGCGGCTTCTCTGATTGCAGTTCCCAGAACAATTCCTGTATCTTCTATGGTATGATGATCATCTACGTTCAGGTCTCCATGAACACGGACACAAAGATCAAACAGACCATGTCTCGTGAATCCATCCAGCATATGGTCAAAAAAACCTACGCCTGTAATAATATCAGAATATCCGGTTCCATCAAGGTTCAGTTTTAGCTTGATCTCTGTTTCTTTTGTATTTCTCTCGATAGATGCTTCTCTCGTCATAAGGATTCTCCTGTCAGTTTTCATTTTCAAAGCGTACTGCAATGGAATTCGCATGTGCAGTCAGCTGTTCAGAGGAAGCAAACTGTTCGATATCTTTATGGATTTTTTTCAGCGCCTCTCTGGAATAATATACAATACTTGATTTTTTTACAAAGTCATCTACAGAGAGCGGAGAGAAAAATTTCGCAGTTCCATTTGTGGGAAGTACATGGTTGGGGCCTGCAAAATAATCTCCCAAAGGCTCGGAACTGTATTCGCCAATAAAGATCGCTCCTGCGTTTCGTATCTTCATCATAACCTCAAAAGGATTTTTCGTAACGATCTCCATATGCTCTGATGCAATCGCATTGGCTGCTTCGATTGCATCGTCCATGTTTTCTGCGATCAGGATGTATCCAAAATTATCCAGGGATTTCTGGATGATCTCTTTACGTGAAAGGATCTTTACAAATTCCTCTACTTCATGGCTGACCTTTTCTGCCAGATCTCTGCTTGTTGTGATCAGGATTGCAGAAGCCAGTTCGTCATGTTCTGCCTGAGAAAGAAGATCTGCTGCCACGAAGCGCGGATTTGCGCTGTCGTCTGCCAGTACCAGGATCTCACTGGGTCCGGCAATGGAGTCGATACTTACATGACCGTAAACTGCTTTTTTTGCAAGAGCAACAAAAATATTTCCAGGACCTACGATCTTATCCACCTTCGGAATACTCTCCGTACCATAAGCGAGTGCACCTATTGCCTGTGCGCCTCCTACCTTATAGATCTCGTCTGCTCCGGCTTCTTTGGCGGCAACCAAAGTAGAAGGATTTACTTTTCCATCTTTTCCAGGAGGAGTGGTCATTACGATCTGGTCTACTCCGGCTACTTTCGCAGGTACTATATTCATAAGTACGGAAGATGGATAAACAGCCTTGCCGCCCGGTACATAAACGCCAACACGCTGGAGAGGCATTACCTTTTGTCCAAGCATCGTACCTTCCTCCGAAGAAGTAAACCAGCTGTTCTGTTTCTGCTTTTCATGATAGCTTCTGATATTGACCAGTGCCTTTTTGATCACATCCACCAGGGCCGGATCCACTGCATCATATGCTTCCTGGATTTCTTCTTCCGTTACCCGGATGGTTTCCTTCGTGATCTCTGATTTATCAAATTCTCTGGTGTAATCAAAAAGTGCACGGTCTCCTTCCAGACGTACTTTATTCAAAATTTCCGCAACAGCCGCTTCATAGTTTCCATAATTATTGGGGCTTCTTTTCAGAAGATCCTCAAGAATGTCTTTTGTTGTTTCTTTTGTAAGTGATACTATCCGCATGTTCTCCTCCATCCCTTCTGTCAGTACTTCAGTCAATCATCCTTTTATCACATTGCGAAGATCACCGATCAGTTTCCGGATCCGCTCATCTTCCATTTTCATACTTACCTGATTTACGATCATTCTCGCAGAAAGAGGGCATACCTCTTCCAGGACCTTCAGACCGTTTTCCTTTAACGTGCTTCCGGTTTCTACAATGTCTACGATCACTTCCGAAAGCCCTACGATAGGAGCCAGTTCAATAGAACCATTCAGTTTGATGATCTCTACTGTCTGGTGTTTTTTATTATAAAAATAATCTTTAGCGATATTCGGATATTTCGTTGCCACCCGGATCAGCTGATTATTGTGAAGAAGTTCCCGGGCACTTTCCGGTCCGCAGACACACATTCTGCAGGCTCCAAATCCCAGATCCATCACCTCATAAAGCTTTCGGCCTTCCTCAAGAATGGTATCCTTTCCTGTAATACCAATATCAGCTGCACCATATTCTACATAAGTCGGAACATCCGGACCTTTGGCAAGAAAAAATTTCAGTTTCAATTCTTCATTGACAAAGATCAGTTTTCGAGAATCTTTATCACGTATCTCTTCACAGGTTACACCGATCTTTTCAAAAATATCCAGTGTTTTCTGAGCCAGACGTCCTTTTGTAAGTGCGATCGTCAAATATCTCATTTCAGCAGCCCTCCTTTACTTTTCGCAGAGCTACCCGCCTGCCTTCTTTTCTCAGACGCTGTGCTTTCACCACAGCCTCTTCCAGCATATCTTCTGTATAGGTCAGCACATAAGGTTCTTCTTCCTGAAATGTTTCGATCTTCTGCCTGGATAATGCGGTCAGAAGACTGTCTACAACAATAACAAAACCGATCGAGGCTGCCGGTGTGCCAAAATGCTTCAAAAGGTCATTGTAGCGTCCTCCCTTGACCAGCGGCTCTCCTGTGCCATAAGTATATGCCTGAAAAATAATACCTGTGTAATACTGGATTTTGCTTACCATACCAAAATCAAAACTGATATATTTTTCATAGCCATAGATCTTCATGATCTCATATATTTTTTCCAGACGCTCTACCGCCTGAACAGCCATCGGATTATCTGTAAGAGAACGGGCTCTGTCCAGAACCTCTCTGGAACCAAACAAATGCGGAATCTGCTGAAGCGCTGCGGAAAGATCCTGATTCAGATTCTGTCCCTCAACCAGTTCTTCTACACCGAAATAATTTTTCTCTGCGATCAGTTCCCGAAGACGTTCTTCTGCTTCTTCATCAAGCTCCGCTTCCCCAAGAAGCGATTTAAAATAGTCCACCTGTCCTACACTTACCTGAAATTCTCTCAACCCAGATGCCAGAAGACATTCCACCGTCATGGCAAGAAGTTCTGCGTCTGCTTCCGGGGAATCATCTCCGATACGCTCTACGCCCATCTGCGTGGTTTCTTTTAATCTGCCTTGATAACTGGAACTGTTTACAAAAGTCTGTCCGGTATAGGACAGTGTAACCACCTCTTTTTCCGGTGAAAAATAAGTGGCACAGGCTCTGGAAACAGACGGGGTAAAATCCGGGCGGAGCACAAGCGTGTTCCCTTCCCTGTCAAAAAATTTGTACAGGTCCCTGGACGGAACAGTACCCACTTCTCTGCTGAACACTTCAAAATATTCAAAAGTCGGTGTTTCAATCTCCTCATATCCATATCCCTGAAAAACCTTCCGGATCCGGTCTTGAAGCTGATGTTTCTGTGAACATTCTCTGCTGTAGATATCCCGGACTCCCTCCGGCGTATGAAAAATCCTCTGCATGATCTTATCCTCCTGGGAGTTTTGCTTTAGTTCGCTACCATGTTACTATATGAAATATCTAAGATTATAGTAAATAAAAGCGAACTTGTCAATCCCGTAAATTCAGATCTGTTTTTACCCCTTCCAGATACGGTACAAAAAATCCACCCTGTCTTGGCAGGTAAAAGCACTCTTCCAGTTCTTCTCTTCGAAAACTCTTTCGGCCTCCCTGTTTCATCCTTTCCCAGAATTTTAGCAGAAGCCTTAAGGGCAGATAATAAAAAAGATCCTCACTGCTGAAAAAGAGCAGAAAAAACGCAATTCCGCCCTGTTCTTCAAAAGCTTTCATAAACTCTACCTGATGCAGGTGGATATTGCTTAAAGGAAACGTATCCGTGCGGCACTCCTTTGCGTCAAAGCAGACAGGAATCCCCTGCACGGCTCCAATGTAGTCCACGGTACTTTTCTGCTCAAAATAAGCCAGTGTGATCTGGTGATGACTCTTATCCATTTTTACAGGTGTAATCGGGGTGGGAATTTTCTGGATCAGCGCCAGCTTTTTTTCTGCGTACTGTTCATTTGTACGGTTGATCAGTTCCTCCAGGGTAGAACCCCGGAGGCCTCTGCTTACCCACGCCATGATTACTTCAACATTTTGATAGACGGGAAATAACGTACCACTGCTTTTCCGACAATCTGATCAAAAGAAACAAACGTATTGTCCCAGAATCTGGAGTCTCTGGAATTCTCACGGTTATCGCCAAGCATGAAATAAGAATCCTCAGGAACTACATAAGGACCGTAATTTCCTCCTGGAGTCTCAGGTACAAAACTGTCATCCAGGGGTTCCTGTGCTCCATTGATATATACCTTACCGTCCCGGATTTCCACTGTTTCTCCTGGAAGCCCGATAAGACGCTTGATAAAAAGCTGGCTTTCATCATCCGGATACTTAAAAATAATAATGTCGAAACGCTCCGGATCTTTCATTTTCTTAGAAATATGGTTGCCGAAGATATCTGCGTTGATTCCGTATGCCAGACGGAATCCAAAGACACGATCCCCTGTCATAATCGTATTTTCCATGGATTCTGAAGGAATTTTTGCATTAATCAGCACAAAATTGTTTACAAAAAGCACGATCACTACCACAATAACGATCATTTTTACATAGTCCCAGATTTCATTCCAGATTTTCATGATAACTCTCCTCTAACTGTTCTTCTTTGATGATATGAGTAAATAATTCCGGTGGTTCCGCATAAAAACATTTTTCGGAAACACATTCCAGACATCCTGTAAGTTTGGGAAATGTCAGGCAGTATGCATGCAGAAGCTGGTGCCGCAGCCCATATTTTTCACAAATGCTCCGATTAAACTCCCTGCTCCCATATTTGGCATCCCCCATAAGCGGATGGCCTTCTGCCGCCAGATGAGCGCGGATCTGGTGCGTACGGCCTGTCAGCAGCCTTACTTTCAGAAGGGTCACTCTGCCATTATTGCCTAAAGGCGTATAAATGGTTTCAATCGGCTGTGCGTCTTCAGCAGGTGTTTTGTATATGGTTACTTTGTTCTGCCTGCTGTCCTTTTTCAGATATCCGCGTATATGACGCTTTTCCTTCAAAACACCCCGGACCACACAGAGATAGTCTTTATGAATGGTCCTGTCATGGAAAAGGCCTGACAGCGCCTGGAGTCCGGCAAGACTTTTTCCTGCTGCCACCATACCGCTGGTGTTTTTATCCAGGCGGTTACACACGGAAGGACGGAAAGTGACCAGTTCCTCTTCTGTGATCCCTCCTGTTTCCAGAAGGTAACCCGTTACATATTCTACCAGTGATGGTTCACCGCTGTCGTCAGGCTGGGAAAGCATTCCCACAGGTTTATTGATCAGAAGTACATGTTCATCTTCGTACAGGATATTCAGATTTGTTTCTGCTCTCGGCGCTTTTCCACTGCCGCTGAATTTCAGATAGGTATCATCGCTTAAAAAAAGTTTGATTTCATCTCCTGCAGACAGTTTTTCATTTCCGGATGCCTTTTTCCCATTCAAAGTTATATTTTTTTTGCGGAGCATTTTATAAAGAAAACTCTTTGGGGCCTCCCGAAGAAGTTTTGCCAGATATTTATCAAAACGCTGTCCCGCTTCATTTGGATTGATCGTAAACTGTTTCATGGTTCACCTACAGACAGATCGCCAGAATCGTATGGCGGATCAGTTCATTTCTCGAAAGTTCCGGATAACGCTCATCCGGACGGAATTTAATGCCCTCTTCCAGTGATTCTCTGTGCTCGTTCATAGAGTCCAGCCTTTCCAGAAAAGGTTTCAGATCTTTGAAGATCTTTACCGTAGCACGATAACCGTTGCCTTTCAGGATCTTCTGTGCTTCTGTTTCCATAAAAGCTCCGTCGATCTTTGGGGCGCTGCTGTATCCTACTACCAGATTTCCGCAGATGGCAAAAGCATCGATAAAGGCGCTTTTTTCATAGAATGTCATATACATTTCATAGGACATGACCAGATCTCCGCAATGTTCCTGTATCTGGTCATACACGGACGGCTCCATAGACGGAGAACGAAACAGCATGATCAGATTGACCATCATCTTGCAGGCAGGAAGACATCCAACCACAGCGATCACAGTCCATATTGTCAGTCTTGTCTTAAAATAAATAAATGCGGTAAAAAAGATCAGCAAAGGTACTGCAAATAAGATTGCCGTAAGGATCAGTTTTCGTTTCTTTTCCGCTGCAATATAGCCAAATTCGCCTTTTTTTGCTGATTTCCCAGTGGATTTTTTGCTCATGTAGTACTCCTTGATGTGTTATTTCTTTTTCTTCTGATGGGTATGACGAATTGTTTTTTTGCCGGATTTTTTTCCTGACTGTTCTCTGTTCTTAGGTCTGTCCGGGGTATTCTTTCTCTCCGGCCGTATCAGACATTTGGGTCCAAAGCCCACCAGATCCATACGTCCGGCCAGTCTAAGACCTTCCAGTACCAGTGTCCTGTTGGCAGGATTTTTATACTGCATCAAAGCTCTCTGTATGGCCTTTTCATGAGGATCCTTTGGCACATAAACTTTTTCTCCTGTAAGCGGATGGATCCCTGTATAGTACATACAGGTAGAAAGTGTAGACGGTGTCGGATAAAAATCCTGTACCTGTTCCGGTGTAAATCCAAGATCTCTTACGTATTCTGCCAATTTTACCGCATCTTTTACGGTGCATCCCGGATGAGAAGACATAAAGTAAGGCACTGCATACTGCTTTTGTCCTGTTTTTGCATTTTCTTTTTCATATGCCTTCAGGAATTTTTCATATACCTGATGAGAAGGTTTCCCCATATAATGCAGGACTTTGTCTGACACATGTTCCGGTGCAACACGCAGCTGTCCGCTGATATGATGCTTTACAAGCTCCTGAAGAAATACAGGGCTTTTGTCTGCCATAACATAATCAAAGCGTACACCGGAACGGATAAATACTTTTTTCACTTTCGGGATCTTTCGCAGCTTACGCAGGAGCGATACATAGTCGCTGTGATCTGCCGTCAGATTTTTGCAGGGTTCCGGAAAAAGGCACTGGCGATTCTGACAGACACCTTTGGTCAGCTGTTTTTGACAGGATGGCTGCCGAAAATCTGCTGTTGGCCCTCCCACATCATGAATATAGCCTTTAAACGCAGGATCTTCTGTCATGTGTACTGCTTCTTTTATAATGGAATCATGGCTTCTTGTCTGCAGGATCCGTCCCTGATGAAATGTAAGGGCACAAAAGCTGCAGCTTCCGAAGCATCCTCTGTTGCTGGTAAGGCTGAATCGGATCTCCTCAAGAGCAGGAATTCCTCCCTGGCTGTCATACATCGGGTGCCAGGTTCCTGTGTATGGAAGATCGTATACATCGTCCATTTCCTGCTGAGAGAGAGGCTTGGCCGGTGGATTCTGGATCACGTACCCTCGAGTGCCGTAATCCTCTGCAAGAGGCCTGGCTGTAAAAGGGTCGGTATTCTTGTACTGGATCGCAAAACTGTCTGCGTATGCTTTTTTCGTTTCACAGATTTTATCATAGGACGGAAGAAGTATTGGATCAAACACTGGATCCAGTGTTTTACTTTTATAAACAGTTCCCGGAATATAGGTAAGCTCCTGAACCGGAATTCCACTGTCCAAAGCTTCTGCAATCTCCAGGATAGAATGTTCTCCCATTCCATAAGAGATCAGATCCGCACCGGAATCCATCAGGATACTTCTCCGCACCTGATTTTGCCAGTAATCGTAGTGCGCAAGTCTTCGAAGACTTGCCTCGATCCCTCCAAGGATAATCGGTGTATTTTTGTAAGTCTGACGAATCAGATTACTGTAAACCACAGTGGCCATATCTGGCCGGAGTCCCATAACCCCTCCCGGAGAATACGCATCCTTCTGGCGGTGTTTTTTAGAAACTGTGTAATGGTTTACCATGGAATCCATATTTCCGGCAGTCACAAGAAAACCCAGGCGTGGTTTCCCAAACACCTGGATACTTTCTTTTTTGCGCCAGTCGGGCTGTGCTATGATTCCGACCCGATAGCCCCGGCTCTCTAAAAGCCGGCTTATGATGGCACAGCCAAAAGAGGAATGATCTACATAGGCATCTCCAGTGAGATAAACAAAATCAACCTGTTCCCACCCTCTGTCTCTCATCTCTTTCGCTGTTACTGGTAAAAATTCATGCATGTAATCTGCTCCTAAAATGCTACTGACTGGGCACGATAACCCTCTGCAATAATGTCAAGCTGCCTGTGGAAACGTTCCAGCTGCTGCAGATCCTTGGTCTGGAATACACGAAGGAACTCATTCTGAATTTTTTCCACTTCACGTTTATTTGATATTTTATAAAGATTTTCAATACTAAGCAGAATATCTTTTACAAGATTTGACTGCATTCTGGAAGAATTCTGTGCATCCATGATTTCATTACGCACAGAAGACATCTCCTGGTCCAGCGCGATTATAGCGTCTGCTGCTTTACTCAGCCGTTCTGCCACATGAAGAGGCATCTCGCCCTTATACTTATACTGGAGAGAATGCTCAATGGTTGCCCAGAAATTCATAGCCATTGTACGGATCTGAATCTCTGCCTGCAGCGTCTTCGGCCCCTCTATGGTCTCCACAGTGTAGTAAATGATCAGATGATAGCTTCTATAACCGCTTTGTTTAATATGTTTCAGATAATTCTTTTCGCTTTTGATCTTCATATCGCTTCGTTTCTGGATCAAAGCGGCAACTGTATCAATATCTTCTTCAAATTGGCATATGATCCGGATACCGGCGATATCCTCTATTTCCTCTTCCATACGATCCATAGGAATATGCTTGCGCTGCATTTTTTCCAGGATACTGGGCACGCTTTTCACCCGGCCTCTTACCTGTTCAATAGGAGAATACAGATCATTCTGTCTGTGTTCCTCTATAATATGCTCAAACTTTACTGTCAGTTCCCTCACAGCAAGCTCATATGGACATAAAATACTTCTCCATAACTGTATTTCCATCTTATTCACTCCTTGCAGGAAAATACCGGAGTACAAAAATCATTTTGTACTCCTGCTCATTATAGCACATTTTTTATTGGATATGTAATTAATATGTGTACTTTCTTATGTTTTTCTGAAAAATTTTCAACAGGTAAAATGGATTGATACTGATTTCTTTTTGATCAGTGACCGGAATATAGATTCCCAGATGCAGATGAACCGGAAAACGTCCTTTTGTCCCTTCCGGACCATACCCGGTATTGCCCATATATCCAAGGATATCTCCTGCGTTCACCTGTTCTCCTGTCTGAAATTCCTTTGCATAAGAAGAAAGATGCGCATAGTAAAAATATCCTCCATGAGCTGCCCGTATTCCAATTCGGTTGCCGCCAAGAGGCAGCCATCCTTTTTTCTCTACCACACCGTCTGTCATACTGATCACCGGGTAATAACCGGAACGGTTTTCTTTTCCAAAAATGTCCGTTCCTTCATGAACTCTTTGTGCCCCAAAATTTCTTTCTGCCAGCCATGTATTTTCAAAATATGTCTTCTCCGCTGCCACCGGAAAATATTTTACATCTTCCCATATGGCACGATATGCCCTGCGCAGGGCCTGAAATTTTTCAGGCTTATACTGATTCAGGACAGATGGAATATCCATGGTTTTTTCTGGACAAAATCCACCCTGAGAAATAGACACCAGAACAAGATCGATCCAGTTTTCTGTCCCGACTCTGCGGATCTCTTCAAAATCTTTTCTGCTTATCTTCTGCTGACGGAACTGCGCGCTTTCCAGATATCCGTCAGAAAGAAAGGAGGCTGCACTTCTTTTACGGATCATATTTTCCAAATCCACGAGAAAAAGAAGATACAGAAAAAACAGGATCACTGCAAATACAGCATACTTTCTTTTTTCTTTCATCTGATTTCTCCTGTTCAAGAATCACGTTCTATTTTATGCCCCGGCATATCAGATCAGAATGTTCCTTTTTAGATACATGCAGAAGAGACTTTCCCACGACTGTCATATCCCGAAGCGCAAAACGGAGCAAGTCTCTCAAGGATTGAGGAACTTGCTCCGTTTTTTTCTACTCCGTAAACCAGAATCAGTCTTTCAAATATTCCAGTACTTTTACCAGATAATTCCATACTCTTTCTGTAGATGCAATATCAAGTACTTCCTCAGAAGTATGGATATCTTTCATATTCGGTCCAAGGGAAACACAATCCAGACCATCGATCTTTTTGTAGAAAAGTCCACATTCAAGACCTGCATGAATAGCAACTACATTAGGTTTCTGTCCATACATATCCTGATATACCTCTACCATTTTGTCTCTCAACGGAGAATCTTTGCGGTACTCCCATGCAGGATAAGCTCCCTGAACTGTGTAGGTTCCGCCAAGGAATTCTGTAAGATAGCAGATCTTGTCAGAAAGTGCATCGCTGGCTGCGCCCACGGAACTTCTTACGCTGGATGTTCCCATAAAGCTCTCTTCTTCCAGCTTCATAATACCAATATTGGTAGAAGTTTCTACAAGGCCTTCAATGCTTCCGCTCATTTTCTGGATTCCGAAAGGTACTTCCATCAGGAAGAAAAGCACTTTTTCTCTGCTTGTTGGATGAAGCACCATTTCTTTGGAGCTGCCCTGTTCTGTAACTTCGATAGTAATACCTTCATCGGAGCCAGTATATTCTTCACGTAAGCCTTTCTGTACTTTCTCCGCACAAAGTTTTACTGCTTCTGCATCTTCTGCAAGAAGCTCTGCCGTACATTCTCTTGTGATAGCGTTATCCTTCTGTCCTCCTGCCATAGAGATGATCTCATATGCGGCAGTTTTCTGAAGAGTATAAAGAAATCTTCCCATCAGTACATTCGCATTCGCACGTTTTTTATCAATTTCCGCACCAGAATGACCACCCATCAAACCGCAGATTTTAATTTTAACTTTCTGTCCTTCTGCTTCTACTCTTTTTACAGGAATTCTGCTGATGCCGGAAAGACCGCCTGCGCAGCTGATCCACAGACTTCCCTCTGCCTCAGAATCTAAATTGATCAGTCTTCTTCCTTTCAGGACGCTGCAGTCCAGACCGACAGCTCCAAGAAGTCCGATTTCTTCATCTACTGTGATAAGTACCTCAAGCGCCGGATGAGCGATCTCTTTGCTTTCCAGAAGAGCCAGGCCATAAGCAACAGCAATGCCGTCATCGCCGCCCAGAGTTGTTCCGTTCGCAGTTACATATCCATCTTTTACAGAAATATTCAGAGGATCTTTTGTAAAATCATGTTCTACATCCGGACGTCTTTCACAAACCATATCCATATGCCCCTGAATGATCACAGTTGGAGCGTTTTCATATCCTGGGGTTGCCGGTTTATAGATCACAATATTGTTCATCTCATCCTGGACATACTCCAGTCCCTGCTCTTTTGCAAAGTCTGCCAGATAATCACTGATCTGCTTTGTATTTCCTGAACCATGCGGAATTTTACAAAGTTCCTCAAAATAATAAAATACTCGTTTTGGTTCACAATTTTCCAATGCTCTCATATTCGCTTTCCTCCATTTCGTCATGAGAATTCTTCATATATATTTTATACAGATCATATAGTTAAAAAAAACGGTATCTGTATATGAAGCGAATTTTATTTCCAGCAGGAATACTCCTGCTGCTGTCTTTTTTGTTGTGTTTTCCTCAGGAAGCACTGCCTGCTGCCAAAGAAGGAATGGAGCTCTGGCTGAACACTTTAATTCCCACGCTTCTGCCCTTTATCATCCTTACCGGCCTTCTGATCGGTACAAATGCAGCGGGCTGGCTCCTCGCTCCACTGGAACGATTTTGGAATGTGGTTTTCGGGATCACTTCTTCGGGGGCATATGCGTTGATCCTTGGGCTTCTCTGCGGATATCCCATGGGTGCAAAAATCTCTTCTGATATGTATGCGCACGGCCGAATCAGTAAAAATGAAGCAGAATATCTTCTGACGTTTACCAATCATGCAAGCCCTGTATTTATTCATACATATCTGATCCACCTCTGTCTTCAGGATCAAGTTTCTCCCGGGACAGTATATGGTATTCTTTTTTTGGCAAGTTTTCTGACAATGCTTATTTTCCGGTTCTGTATCTGGAAGGGACGTACCATAACTTCCAAAACAGATTCTGAAAATCAAAAAACGGAGCCATCCGCTTCCGGTTCGATGGGAACTCTGCTGGATGCCTCCATTATGAACGGGTTTGAAACGATCACCCGGATGGGTGGTCATATTCTCCTGTTTTCTATTATATCTGCCTTTATCCGGCATTTTTTGAAAACAGGGTCTGCAGCAGGCTATCTGTTGCTGGGCTCCCTGGAACTTACTACCGGTCTTCATTATCTGTCTTGTTCCGGCCTGCCCTTTTCAGTCAGATATCTCTGCTCCATGTCTATGGCTGCTTTTGGCGGAGTCTGTATTCTGGCACAGACAAAAAGCCTCCTGCATCAGGATCTTTCTGTCCTGCCTTATGTTTCTGCAAAATGCCTCAATGCAGCAATTACTGCGCTACTGGTTTTAATTTTCGTCCAGGTCGTCTAACAGAGCATCCTCATCCTGATCCTGAGTCTCATCATGATAAGTTCCGGTGATAGCTGCTGCCTGAGCAGTCTGAGGTGCAAGCTCCTGACGGTTCTGAGTTACAACATCCAGACACGCCTGAAGAGCATCGATAAATCCTTTGTATTTACCGCCGGCATCTTCCAGTGTCTGATTCAGTACAGAACCAATATTTGCCATCATGTCATCCGTGTAAGTGATCGCACTAAGACGGATACTGTTGGCATCCTGTGTTGCGGAATCCAGAATCTCCTGAGCCTGTTTGTTTGCAGCATTGATCGTATCATTTGCCTGGGCATACGCCTTCTGCATGATCTCATGCTGTGTCACAAGCTCCTGTGCTTTTGCCTGAGCGTCAGCAATAATCGCGTCCGCCTTAGACTGTGCGTCTTCCAGGATGGCATCCTTATTGCTGATGATCTTCTGATAACGCTTGATCTCATCTGGTGTTTTTAAACGGAGTTCTCTTAAGTACTCATCAATTTCTTCTTTATTTACAATAATCTTTGTTGAAGACAGTGGCTGGAATTTACAGCTGTCTATAAATTCATCAATATCATCAATAATCTGTTCAATTCTGCTGCTCATTGTACATTCTCCTTATTATCTTTTTCTTCCTGCATTTTATCCTGCAGGGCCTGAATGATCTCGGGCGGTGCGAATTTAGACAGGTCACCGCCAAAGCGGGCAACTTCCTTCATGATCGTAGAACTCACATATGCATATTCCAAACTGGTGGTCAAAAAGACGGTATCAACATCTGGAGCCAGAACACGATTGGTCTGCGCCATCTGAAGTTCATACTCAAAGTCTGTGACTGCGCGCAGTCCTCTTACAATAACCTGGGCTTCATTCTCTCTTGCAAAGTTGACAGAAAGCCCGTTAAACGGCTTAATGATGACATTCGGAATATCCCTCGTTGCCTTTTTTAATATATTAACACGTTCTTCCACAGAAAACAACGGACTTTTTGCAGAATTATGCAAAACGCCCACTACAACTCTGTCAAAAGAGACGCTGGCTCTCCTGATTACATCCAGATGACCATAGGTGGCCGGATCAAAGCTTCCCGGATAAACTGCTGTTACCATGTGCATTCTCACTTTCTTTTATACAGAAAAACATGCTTGTTTGTCTTGTATTCTTTGGAATGGCTGATCTGGTATCCCAGCTCATCTGCATAAGAAAAATCTGTATGAAGACCTGCTTCTGCAATGATCATGGTATTCTCATCTGCCAAAGAGCTCTGTGCAAGGTATTCCAGCACCTGACGCTCCAGTCCGCATTCATAAGGCGGATCCATAAAAATACAGTCAAATGCAGCCTGTCCCTCCATGGACCGAAGTGCCTGAAGCACGTCCATGGCTAACAGTTTACCATCTTCTGCAAGCTTTGTAAATGCCAGATTATCTCGGATACACGCACATGCTTTTGGGTTCTTTTCTACAAAGACTGCAGATTCCGCTCCGCGGCTCAGTGCTTCTATACCAATGGCGCCGCTTCCGCTGAACAGATCCAGAAAACGGCAGTCGGGAATTTCCGGCTGAAGTATGTTAAATAATGTTTCTTTGATACGATCCGTTGTAGGCCGGGTATCGGAACCCGGAAGAGTCTTCAATGGAAGACGGCGGGCTTTTCCTGCTATTACTCTCATTTCAGATTCAGTCTCCAATCCAGATCACCGCGGGCAAGTCCCAGGATCAAAAGTTCTGCAGTGGCAATATTAGTCGCCACCGGTATATTGTACTGATCGCAGCGCATACAGATTGCTGAAATATCCGGTTCCTTCGGATCAATCATCGCCGGATTATAGAAAAGGATCACCATATCAAGATCCTGTCTCTCGATCATCTCCATAAACTGCTTATCTCCGCCTATACTGCCTGCAAGAAATTTATGCACATGCAGGTTCGTGGCCTCCTCAATTCTTCTTCCGGTAGTTCCCGTAGCATAAACTTCGTGCTTAGCGAGAATATTTTTATAAGCGATACAAAAATCTTCAATAAGTACTTTTTTACTGTTGTGTGCAATGATTCCTAAATTCATTCAACATCTCTCCATTCTCACCAATACATATAATAGTTTCTTTATTACCCCTAGATATTATAACAAGTTGCCAAAAAAAACGCAATTAAATCTTACAAAATATACAAATTTCATAGAAAATTAATATTTTCATTATTCTGGAAATTTATACAGTATATGCTAGTGTATTATTTTTCAAAATTCACATACTACCAGTGTAACATCCAAATAACAAAAACAACTAAGGAGGACACAGATAATGTCAAACACAAATTCTTCTAACAAAGCAGCTGTACCAGAAGCAAAAGGCGCTCTTGACCGTTTTAAGTTCGAGGTGGCAAATGAACTGGGTGTACCTCTCACCGATGGATACAATGGAAACCTCACCTCCAAACAGAACGGTTCTGTTGGCGGATATATGGTCAAAAAAATGATTGAAGCTCAGGAAAGACAGATGTCCAGCGGCTCTCAGAGCGGCCAGTTCTAAATACAGCAGCGGAAGAAAAAGCTCAGGTGACTTATGTCTCCTGAGCCTTTTCCTTTCTCCTATAAACCAAGGAAGCCTGTAATGTCTCCATTGATGACATAATGTGCTCCGTTATCTTCTGGTTTGATATATACCTTTAAGTCTTTAAGCTCTGATTCTTTTTTGCCCATCTCGTCTGTCCATATCTTCTTAATGCTCTCAACTACGTCCTTGGCATACACCTCTTTGCCCCAGAACTGTACATACACCTCTGTATTTGCCGGAGCGGCTTTTGCAGCAGCGGCTTTCTTAACTGCCGGTTTTTTCTCAGCTGCTTTTTTAGCAGTTGTTTTAGCAGTGGTCTTTTTTGCAGCTGCAGTTTTTTTAACAGGTGCTGTTTCCGTGGTTTCTTTTACTGCAGTTGTTGCTGCCGGTTCTGCAGTAGTCTTTGCAGGAGCCTCTTTTTCGATAGCCGTTTTTGCAGTTGTTGTCTTAGGTTCTGCTTTTTTTGTTGTTGTTCTTGTAGCCATAATAGCCTCCTTACAAGGTGAAATAAAATGTAATTACGCTACTAGGATACTACGTTTTCCTTTTTTTTGCAACAATTTATTTAACTAAAGCTTTTTGTTCTTTTTAAAGTCCAAAATTTTCCAGTCCTTCTTTCATGCTGGAATGGAGCTGTTTTTTTAAAGATTCATGCTGAGGAAGCGACAGATCCGGATCCAGTGAAAGAATCCCGGAAGCCGCCTCGCTGGCATTTTTTAATATCGCGGAATCATTGTAAATATCTCCGATCCGAAACTCCATAAGTCCACTTTGGCGGATGCCAAAAAGATCTCCCGGACCTCTTAGTTTCAAATCTTCTCCTGCAATATAAAATCCATCATTTGACTGATTCAGGATCTCCAGTCTCTTTGAAATGGTTTTTTCTCCATTTCCCTGGATAAAAATACAATAAGACTGATGCTCTCCACGGCCTACACGTCCCCGGAGCTGGTGGAGCTGCGCCAGCCCGAAACGTTCTGCATTTTCCACCATCATTACCGTTGCATTGGGGACATTCACGCCAACTTCTACTACGGTAGTAGAAACAAGAACCTGGATCTTTCCAGCCGCAAACTCTTCCATGATATGATTTTTTTCTTTGGGTTTCATTTTTCCATGCAAAGATTCAATACAAATATCAGATGGGAAAAGCTGTTTCAGTTTTCTGGTATAATCCAGAACATTCTCTGCATCCATTCCTTCGCTTTCTTCTACCATAGGACAGATCACATATACCTGTCGTCCGGACCGAACCTGCCGTTCCATAAAAGAATAGGCTTTCGGCCGATAGGAAACATCCACCACACAGTTTTTTATGGGCAGTCTTTTGGCTGGAAGTTCATCGATCACAGAAATATCCAGGTCCCCATAAAGAATAATGGCTAGCGTTCTGGGAATAGGGGTGGCGCTCATGACCAAAACATTGGGAGGATTTCCTCTGGTGGTAAGGGCCTCTCTCTGTTTCACACCAAAACGATGCTGTTCATCCGTGATCACCAATGCAAGGTTCTGATATTCCACTGCCTCCTGGATCAAAGCATGTGTCCCAATGATCACAGAAGCTTTTCCTTCCCTGATTTCTTCATAAATTAAACGCTTTTCTTTTGCTGTATTCGAACCGGTAAGCAATACTGTCCGAATATCCAGCCCCTGCTCTTGCAGCAGCTTTTGAAAAGCCTCAAAGTGCTGTCTTGCAAGAACTTCTGTAGGAACCATTAGAGCTGCCTGATAACCATTCTCACAAGTCAGGATCATTGCCAGAAAAGCCAGGATCGTCTTTCCGCTTCCAACATCTCCCTGAACCAGTCTGGACATCAAAGATCGGCCGGAAAGATCCCTCTCAATCTCATGCCAGGTATTCAGCTGAGCGCCAGTAAGTCTGTAAGGAAGATTTTCGATTACCTGCTCTGTAGTCCATGTTTTTTTCATTGGGAAGAGATTCTCTGCTTCCTCTGTTTTTTCTTTCAGGATCTGCACTGCAAGGATAAAAAAGAGAAATTCATCAAACACCAGACGTTTTCTGGATACCAGAAGTTCGTCTCTGTTTTCTGGAAAATGAATCGTGCGAAGAGCGTAATTTATATCTGATAACTGATACTTTTCCCGAATCTCGTCCGGCAGATATTCTGTTTTCATTTCCTGCATGCGTAAAAGCTGCTGTATCATTTTTACAACCGTCTTATTGGAAAGTCCGGCCGTCAATGCATAAATCGGCTGAAGACTGTGCAGGATTTCCTCATAAGCGGCTGGTGTAAAGATTTCCGGATGTTCCATCTGCAGTTTTCCCTGACGGCGGATCACTCTCCCGCGAAAAACAAAACGGCTCCCCTTTTTCAAAGTGGTTTTTAAATAAGGTGTGTTAAACCAGACGATCCCGAGCCTGCCTGTCTCATCTCCTGCTGTTATGGAAATCACCTGTTTTCCCCGAACAGAAGTTACATAAACACCGGAACATACAAAAGCGGAGACGGCTTTCACCGTCCCCTCCTCCAGGTCTGCAACAGCAGCAGTCCCCTCATATTCATCATAATTTCTTGGATAATATCGAAGCAGATCATCCGTGTTGTATATACCCACTTTCTGAAACAGCTTCTCTGTTTTTTCCCCCACACCTTTCAGGGTTCTTAAACTCTCACTCATATTTATTCCACAGAAATAATATAATAATAGATTGGCTGTCCGCCTCTGTTGACTTCTACTTCACAATCCGGATAAAGTTCTTCTACAGAAGCCGCAAGTGCCTCTGCGCTCTCCTCCGATGCATCTGCACCATAATAAATACTGATAACCTCTGCCTCATCGGACATCATTGCAGCAATGGTATCCTCCGCAACCTTTTCTTTATTACCGCCTACAGCAAGGATTCCTTTGTCACCAATACCCATGATATCACCTTCATGGATTTCTTTATCATCCAGACGTGTATCACGAACAGCATACGTAATCTGACCTGTACGTACTTTTGAAATGGCTTCTTCCATCACTTCTGCATTTTCCTCTGCAGTTTTCTCCGGAACAAAACTGATCATAGCTGTAATTCCCTGAGGAACCGTCTTCGTAGGAACCACTACGATTTTTTTGTCCTCAGTAAGATCTCTGGCCTGATTTGCAGCAAGAATGATATTTTTGTTATTAGGGAAGATATAAACGGTCTCTGCATTTACTTTTGAAATCGCATTCAGCATGTCTTCTGTACTTGGATTCATCGTCTGACCGCCTTCAATCAGGTAATCGACTCCAAGCTCACGGAAGATCTCTGTCAGGCCTTCTCCTGCAGAAACTGCAATAAATCCAGCCTCTTTCGGAGGCAGTTTTTCTTTTTCTTCCTGCTCTTTTGCAAGCTTTTCTGCATCCTTGATCAGTTTTTCCTGATGCTCTTCTCTCATATTATCAATCTTCATACGGGAAAGTGCACCATAGGTAAGGGCACGCTCGATCGCCTGTCCCGGGTGATTGGTGTGCACATGTACTTTAATGATCTCATCATCTGCAACTACCACAATGGAGTCACCAATGGAGGTCAGGAAATCTTTGAATTTATGTTCCTCTTCCTCAGAAACCGGTTTGTCAAGCAGAATGATAAACTCTGTACAATATCCGAATTTAATGTCTGCCTCTGCCTGAGGAGAAATTTTGGTCACGGCAGGACTGCTGCTTTTTTCAAAAACAGAATAATCAATCTCTTTGCCCATGAAACCATCGATCGCACCTCTTAATACCTCCAGAAGTCCCTGACCGCCAGAGTCTACAACGCCAGCCTCTTTCAGTACCGGAAGCATCTCCGGGGTTCTTGCAAGTGTTTCTTCTGCATGGGAGAACACCGCCTCAAAAAACGGCTGAAGCTCTTCTGCCTCCGGAGCAATCTCAGCTGCCTTTAAAGCTGCTTCCTTGGCAACTGTAAGGATTGTTCCTTCCTTCGGCTTCATAACAGCTTTATAAGCGGTCTCCACGGCACGTTCCATAGCTGCAGCTATCGCTGTCGCATCCAGAACAGCCGACTTGCGAACGCTTCTGGTAAAACCGCGCAAAAGCTGGGAAAGGATAACACCGGAGTTTCCTCTGGCACCACGCAGAGAACCGGATGAAATGGCCTTTGCCAGTGTTTCCATATCCGGATTTTCCAGAGCGCTTACCTCTGAAGCAGCCGACATGATCGTCATTGTCATATTGGTTCCTGTATCTCCATCAGGAACAGGAAATACATTTAATTCATTGATCCATTCTTTTTTTGCCTCCAGATTTCTGGCTCCTGCCAAAAACATCCTGGACAGTATTTTCGCATCTATGGTTTTTATACTCACCACAAGTTCCTCCTCTGACTTAGTCTATTGCACGTACACCTTCCACATAGATGTTGATCTTTTCAATTTCCATACCGGTAAATTCCTCTACCTTGTATTTCACATTGCTGACAAGGTTGTCTGCGATCGTGCTGATATTGATACCGTATGCCACGATAACGTGGAAATTCAGACGGATTTTATTTTCTTCTGTGATCACTACACTGATGCCGTGCTTCAGACTATCTCTGTGAAGCAGTTTCACAAGGCCGTCTTTCATGCTGACTGCAGCCATACCAATAATACCAAAGCATTCTACTGCCACACTTCCGGCATAGGTTGCAATTACATCGGTATCAATGACTATCTGTCCAAGTCCGGAATCTATACGTCCATTCATATAGGTACCTCCAATTTTTTAGTATGTATGTATTATAACCTCTTTTCCCGGAAAAAGGAATATTATTTTTATATTTTTCCTTTTTTTGCTTGCAAAAGGTGTTTTCTTCTGTTAAAATAAAACCTGTTGAAAAAAAGCGTCAAGGAGGTGCTGTCATGGCTAAGTGCGCAATTTGCGAAAAAGGAGCTCATTTCGGAAATAATGTAAGTCATTCCCATAGAAGATCCAATAAAATGTGGAAATCTAATGTTAAGTCTGTAAAAGTTAAGACTGCTACAGGCGGAGCTAAAAAGATGTATGTATGTACTTCTTGTCTGAGATCCGGAAAAGTTGAAAGAGCATAATATTCAAATTTAAAAATTCCCCTCGCAGGTGCGTGGGGAATTTTTTATCTGCAGAATAAATGATATCCACACAACAGGCACAGTCCTGCTGCTATTACAATAATCGCACTTTCTGCGATCAGCATTCCAATCACCATTCCTATACCTATGCAGAAAAGCATAAGTCCCAGAAGCCTTCCCACAATATACAACCTCTTTCTCTTTGGTCTATACTATCTTATGCAGAAAAAGCTTCTGAGAGCACTGTTTTTCATCTGTCCATTCTTTCAGTTCAGACTTCCGTTCCCTCTGTTTCATAGGAATTTTTGCCGGATGCAAACCGATCCACAAAATCCGGTACCATATCCAGAACCTTGGTCAGTCCATCCTGATTTTTGATATTTACCAGTCTTGTGCTTCCATTCTGAATCACAAGAACCGCACTTGGCGTCATCTTACCGGTCATTCCTCCGCCGCCATTGCTTTTTTTGTCCCCTTCAAAGGCACCTGCTCCTACTCCAAAGGCTACATCCACAAGGGGAAGGATAATCGTATCACCCACATGGATTGCTTCTCCGACTACTGTTTTTGCAGAAATAAAGCTGTCCAGCCCTTTAAAAAGGGAGTTCACCGTATCCTTAAAATTGTTTTCGTTTGCCATATTCAGACCTCCTTATGTCTCCATCTTCTAATGATGTATTTAATATCCTGATTAAAATATAACTCCAGAAGTATAATGACCGGGACAATGCAATAAATGCGTCCCTTCACAGACACCTTTCCTTCCAGAAGGTTTCTGTTCTCAAATACAGGAACAATCTCGATCCTGTTCTGATGGAGAGGCATTGTCATGCCCAGAAGAGCAAGTACTGTTCCTGTTACAGAAGGATCCTCGCTTCCAAACTCCACATGTCCATTGATCTTTACCGGAAATACGTGCCGCAGAAGTTTCCACATCTTTTCTCTGGCATACGCAATCCCGGCCTTTGTCCTGGGATGTTGAAAAAACGCTTTCCACCAGTCTATTTTATCACAGATCCGGCGGATTGTTAATGAAATTCTGCGAAAGAACTCTGGAAGATTACTGAGACTTTCCTTGATTTCTTTTAGTTTCCCCCAGATCTTCGCTGTTTTATTCTGTTTTTTCTCAAAGTGCTGCTCTTCCGTAGTATATGCAAAGTTTCTCTCCTCTTTTTCCGCAGATTGAGAAAAATCGAACTCCTCCTCAGCCACTTCCTCAAAAATTTCTTTCTCCTGCTCCGGCACCTGCTGTTCTGCAGTTTCCAGCACTTTGTTTTCTTTTTTCTCAGCACTTTCTTTGGCAGAGGCCTTTTGGGTCCGGTACTTCTCCATAAGAGACAGTACAGGTATTCCAAAGACCCGCAGATCCTGATGTCCCGTTCCATCTTTATATTTTATTGAAAAAGAAACACCTCGGAAAAGCCAGCTGACCTTTCCCGCTGCTTCCGCCTCACGAAAGGGTACGCCCTCTTTTGCTGCCATCCCTTCATACCTGACCGGACAGAACAGGATCAGAAGCAGCAAAATCAGCACCAGACCCAGAACAACTCCCAGAAGGATCAATATCCACTTGATCAGCATCCATAAAATATGTAACATGCTTTCACCTGTTTTTTAAATATTCTTCTACCTGCACGTCTCCTGTCTCATCATATACTGTCTGAACAACAGAACGTACAAGTTCCATAGCCTCGTCTATTCCCTGGGCCACTCCAATGATCTCCGGGCATATACGGGCAGCTGTTTTCTGAAATAAAGTAACTGCCGGAATGATCTCGAGGATATTATGAGGATTCTCAGAAAGGGTCAGCAGATAAATACCCGGAACCAGCTTTCCCTGCTCCAGTTTCTGTCGGATGTCTTCCACATTCCGGACAGTTTCTCCGATATAATAATCGTCTATCCATTTCAGCATTTAAAGGATTCCCCTTTCTGTATAAATCTAAACAGGGCTGCGTAAAAACACAACCCTGTTATTTTTTTCCCCAGAGTCCCTGACTCCGTAATTCCAGATATTCCTGATACGCTTTTTCTACAATCTGCTTTTCATTGGAAAAGCGAAGAAGATGGTAGATTTCATGGAATTTATAATATCCGGAATCTACAAAAAATTCTTCTCTCTGGGGTTTGCTATGATAATTATCCGCCGTCATCAGATACCAATGTACTTCTTTTGTGACCATGTCCTCTGGAACTGTAAAATTATAATGACTTTTGCCAATATATTTTACAACAGAGGCCCTGACGTCTGCTTCTTCTTTTACCTCACGCAGTGCCGTCTCAATATGGGTCTCTCCCGGCTCAACAGTCCCTTTCGGCAATACCCAGCCTTCATATCTGTTTTTGTAAGACTTATATAAAGCAAGTATCTTACCACGATAAATTACCACACCGCCACAGCTTGTTGCTTCTATCATCTGCAATTTCCTCCTGTATCGAGTGTGAATTAAATATAACTGGATATAGTATAACTCTTTTTCAGTAAACTGGCAAGAATTTGTTCAGCCATACGAAATATATCAGTTATAATAGTATGCATTAAAAATCTGTGATGCAATAGGAACTGCAGCTTCACTTCCGGTACCGCCGCCTTCTACGATCACTGCTACGGCCAAATCCGGATCGTCCACATTGGAATAGCCGATAAACCAGGAATGACTGGAACCATATTCGTCATATTCTGCTGAACCTGTCTTTCCTGCAGCAGTATAGCCCTGACCGGAAAGTGCCGATGCAGTTCCGTATTCTACAACATCTTTCATCAGTTCTCCCAGCATCGCAGCTTCATTTTTTGTCATGATCCGTTTATAGGCTTCCGGCTGTGTGGTGCTTACATGCTCTCCCGTGTTATTTACCACCTGATCGATCAGATAAGGTCTCATTACCACTCCATTGTTTGCAATGGCACAGGTGATAAGGGCCATATGCGCGGGAGATACCAGGGTGTTTCCCTGACCAATAGCCGTTTGCATGGTAAGAGGAATTCCAGATTTTCCATTCAGGCTAAAGGTACTCTTTTTGTAGGAGGCAAAGGGAAGTTTTTTATTAAACAGCAGATCTTCACTGGTTTCCCGCAGAGAAGCTCCTCCAAGTTCTGTTCCCATTTCCGCAAAAGCACAGTTGCAGGAAGATGCAAATGCAGAATAAAAATCCTCCTGTCCGTGGACATTTCCGTTATAGCAGCGAATGGTATGGTCCTCTTTTGTAATACTTCCCTCACAAAGATAAGAATATCCATTAAAACTTTTATTTTTTCTAAAATAATCAAGAGCAGTAACGATCTTAAAGGTGGATCCCGGAGGATACTGCCCCTGTGTAGCTCTGTTCAAAAGACTGGAGTTTGTCTCATCACTGACCAGCCATTCCCAGTTTTCCGCTATGGAATTAGGATCAAAATCAGGCTTGCTGACCATTGCCAGAATCTTACCGGTAGACGGCTCGATCGCCACGACTGCGCCTCTCCTGTCCCCCAGCGCATAATAAGCCGTTGTCTGCAAATTGGCGCTTAAAGTCGAAATCACAGTGTCTCCCATGTTTTTTCTTCCAAGAAACTCATTCTTCATCTGGTTCAGAAAAAATTCATGAGAACTTAACAGCTGAAAGTTTGCTTCTGATTCCAGTCCGCTTTTTCCGTTAGAATCATATCCGACCACATGGGCAAAAACGTTGGCATAGGGATAAATACGGTCTTCTGTACCATCCTCATATACATCTGTCTTTGCAAGGATCTCTCCGTCTGAAGAAAGAATCTGTCCTCTTATCACACGGTCAGAAAACGTATCCTGCCTTGTATTATAAGGGCTGTTTATAAAATCTTCGCTTTTTACCACATTAAAATAAACAAGATAGCCGATCATACCTGCAAAAACTGCCACAAAAAACCAGGAAACCAGGGTATATTCTTTGTTTCTTGCGCGTCTTCGTTTAGATTTCTCTTTCTCTTCGCGCTTCCTCTCTCGCTCGTATTCTTTGCGCTGCTTCTTTTCTACGTCTCTCAAATTCCTCGTCCTCGTCTTCTCTTAATATATACAATCCCTGGATGATGGCAAGCATCAGGATCGTACTCATAACAGAACTTCCTCCATAGCTTACCAGCGGCAGGGTAACACCTGTCATAGGAATAAATTTCGTTGCGCCTCCGATAGTCAGGATGACCTGAAATGCATATTCTGTTCCCAGTCCAAGCGCTATCAGCTTATAAAATGGATTTTTGATCCGAATCGCAATGTTTACGATCATCAAAAAAAAGCTCATACATACCAGAATCAGGCAGATGGCAAAAATCCCTCCTAATTCCTCGCAGATCGCACTGAAGATAAAATCGTTCTTAACTACAGGAATGGAGTTCGGAGACCCCTGACAAAGTCCCATACCGAACCATCCGCCTGTACCGATGGCAAATAGGGACTGGACAATCTGGTAACCTTCATTCTGATAAACAGCCATGGGATCTCTCCAGGCACTGACTCTCTGGCGCACATGTCCAAACAGAAAATATGCAATAACAGCTCCCGCGCTTCCCCCGGCAAGTCCAAGTCCCAGATAAACAGGTTTTTTCGTTGACACATAGATCATTACCAGGTACGCGGAAAAAAAGATCACCGCACTTCCCAGGTCTCTGGATAATACCAGAATCACTACGTGAAGTCCTGCAACGATCGTTGCTTTCACAACAGTAGGAAAACTGGTATCGCGTGACAGCACTGCAGCCATAAAGAACACAAAAGTGATTTTTATCACTTCAGAAGGCTGAACGCCCATAAGAGACAGTTTGGCGCCATAACTTGTCTGTGCCAGAAGAAATACTGCGGCCAGAAGTATAATGCCCACTCCTGCATACAGCCAGGTCAGCCTTCTCAAAAAGCGCATCTTCCGTATCATGACCGGTATGATCAATGCGATCGCACTGGCTGCCGCTGCGATCACCAGCTGTTTCGTAGCAGTGGCGATATCAAGTCTGCACAGCATAATAAATCCAACGCTGAGCAGCATACACATATTATTCAGGAGCAGCAGAGATGCTTTTTTATAAAATATCCGGTAAAGGATCTGCACTGCCGCAAAAAACACCAGCATTTCTATATAAAAGATGATTACATTAAAATCAAAAGTCTTCAGATAGATCACCAGAAATGCAGTAAAATCCATGAAGAAAATCAGGATCAGCTGTTGACGCAGCATACCATATTTTTCTTCCTCATCCTGCTGACGCACTGTATAAAAACAGTGAAAGGTATAAATGACCATCAGCGTTAAAATCAAATACTTTGATAATTCTACAATTACATTAATCATATGCCCTTATTCGGCTCCTCTTTTAAAATGTCCCTTGGTAAATTCTCTTGCAGAAGCAGCCTGTCCTCGAAGATAAACGCCTGCAAATTCTTTCAGGATCTTCTCTGTCTCTTTTTCGGATTCCAGGGTAAAAGCAAGGCGCAGAGATGCTGCTCCCAGTTTTTTTACTTTGCTGCTTTCTCTTAAAAGTCCATAAGGAATGCTGTTATAAATTATATTATAACAGTACTCCCTTCCTTTTGTAGTTCCGGTTTTCCAGGGATGACAGACACAGGAACTGGTAAACTCCTTATCATAGCGGTCTTTGAGTACCATGGTTTTCTCCTGTCCGTCACATCGTCCTGAATTTTTCCGAACACACTGAGCAGAGATCATAAGAGGAAGATATCCATAAATGATACATTCACTATCCCGGCTGTCTCTGTGAAGCAGCTCTTTCTCATTCAGTTCCATGGGCATTGTATTCCGAAGGATTTCTTCTTCTCTCCAGAATGCACAGGCTTCATCATTCCATGTATATAATGACGCATCCGCCACACAGTGTTTCTGGAATCCGGCCTTACGAAGCATTCCATATCCTTCCAGATCATGTACAAGAAATCCTCTCATTCCCATGGAGATCCACTGAGATGCCTCTTTCAGATACTCTTCCGGCATGGCTCCTCTTGTGATTCTTGGAAGAGACAGATAAAGTTCCTTTTCTCTATAACGATCCTGAAGCATAAATTCCTTCATAATATCAAACGGAAGATACAATCCCGCCAGATCCGGAGAATTCCATAATATTTCCGCCTGTTCTTTTGTTTCACAGGAAGCATACAGTAATGGTCTTTCCAGCGTGTGTTTTTGTTTCAGACTCTTCCGCTCCTCCAGACCCTGGTCGCAAGCATATACTGGTTTTTTCTCTGCTTTTCTCTTATATTTTTTTAATAATTCTTCTTCCAGCTGACCAAGAGCAGTTCTTCTCAGTTCATTCAGTACTTTTACCGGAACAAAAATCTGGCCACTCATCTCAATATCCAGCGTCTCCCAGACAAACTCTGTATTTCCAAGTTTTTCCATCTGCTGACGGATCCTCGCTTCTTCCATAGGATGTTCCTTTGCGTACTGCACTTCTCCCATGGAGACAACGGCTTCTGCTGCCCCGCAGGAAACCTGGAAGATGGCCGGACTTTCCGGATAAAGAATCAAACTTCCTCTGATCTTTTTCTTCATCGGAAAAATCTTTACAGAAGTAACCGATGTTTTTTTATGATTATGAAAGGCTACCATGTCCGGTCCATTGTGCTGTTTATAATATCCCTGGCAGGAGCCGCCTCTGTTAAATGCATCCAAAAGAAATTTCCTGTCATTTTCATCTACCTTATAGGATGCTCTGTTTTCTTTCAATATATCCAGATACTTTCGATAGATTCCTGTTACTGCAGCCGTATATTCCGGCTGTTTCATCCGTCCCTCGATTTTCAGAGACATAACTCCTGCCTCAAGGATCTCCGGCAGGATATCCAGTGTACAGATATCTTTAAGACTTAAAGGACAATTCTCTTTCTCTTTCGAAAAACGCCCTCCGGGTTCCCCTGTCTGATAAGGAAGACGGCACGGCTGGGCGCAGCGTCCTCTGTTTCCGCTTCTGCCTCCCAGGATACTGCTCATCAGACACTGACCGGAAAAACTGTAGCAAAGAGCTCCATGAATGAAAGTTTCTATCTCAACAGGGCTTGCCTTATGCATATCCGAAAGCTCTTTAAGGCTCAGTTCTCTGGCCGGAACCACGCGGGTAACCCCCAGACTTTCCAGAAATTTCATTCCTTCCGGTCCCGTTACTGTCATCTGTGTACTTGCATGGATCGGAAGTTCCGGAAATGTATTCCGGATAAATCGAAGGACACCCATATCCTGTACGATCACAGCGTCCAGGCCTTCCTCATAGACTTCTTTTAAAGAATCATAAAGCCTTTCTTTTAATTCGCGGTTTTTCAAAAGCGTATTGACCGTAAGGTATAATTTTTTTCCGTGAATATGAGCCGTACGTATTGCGCGAACAAGTTCTTCCTGCGTAAAATTTTTTGCATAGGCTCTGGCTCCGAAATCCGGTCCTCCAAGATAAACCGCATCTGCTCCGGCTCCGATAGCTGCCTCAAATGCTTCATAGGAGCCTGCCGGCGCCAGCAGCTCCACTTTACTGAAATCTGTCATAATCCCTCTCTTATCCTTTTCTGACGGAGGACTGTACCTCCCGGTATGTTTTCTGAAACAGACAAAGGGGACTACCGAAGCAATCCCCTTCCAACCTTTACTTTAGTAATGAGTCAACCTCATTTTCCAGCTCCTTGACTTTGCCTTCAAGGAGTACTTTCTGCTGCTCTGCCTCCTGCTGTTTCTTCTCCGCTTCCTCGATTTTCAGACGAAGAGAAATCAGTTCGTGCTTCAGCTCATACATTTCCTGATCTTTTTGCTGAAGATCCTGTTCAAAAATTTCAGCCTGTTTCTTTGCCTTAAAATAATCGTCTGTTACATTCAGACTAAGCAGTGTATGCTTGGTCTCCATAGGCTGCCTGGAATATCCCGGCATTTCGCTCAGCTCCGCAATTTTATTATTTATATAAGATGCCACCTTCTGAAAATATTCTTCAGATTCATAGCCTCCCAAAGTGATGATCTTTCCTCCGATCACAACCTGTGCCGTATTCTTGACTGCCATACAAAGCCTCCTGTGTATATTAATTTCCTGAATTGTCCATATCTCATTCTATTATACTCGAATTATGTCAAAATGTATAGAATTTTTTACGAAATCTTTTCATAACCAAGATGACTGTATGCCAGAGCAGATGCCATCCTGCCTCTCGGCGTACGATTCAGGAATCCATTCTGAAGAAGATACGGCTCGTAGACGTCCTCAAGAGTTCCCGCATCCTCACCAATGGCAGCAGCAAGCGTTTCCAGACCTACCGGACCGCCTTTAAAATTCACGATCAAGGTTTTCAGGATCCGTCTGTCTATTTTGTCCAGACCATACTGATCCACTTCCAAAAGATCCAACGCAAAAACCGCCACCTCATAAGTGATTCTGCCATCGTACTTTACCTGGGCAAAATCCCGTACACGCTTCAAAAGACGGTTTGCAAGCCTTGGCGTTCCCCTGGATCTTTTTGCAATTTCCGCGGCCCCTCTATGGTCGATCTCCACATCCAATACCTGGGCAGAACGAAGAATGATCGTTTCCAGTTCTTTTTGATTATAGAACTCTAAATGATGCATCACTCCAAAACGATCTCTGAGGGGAGCCGAAAGAAGTCCGGCTCTTGTAGTTGCACCGACCAGAGTAAATTTAGGAAGATCCAGGCGGATAGAACGCGCAGAAGCCCCCTTTCCGATCATAATATCAATCGCAAAATCCTCCATGGCCGGATAAAGAACCTCTTCCACCTGGCGGTTCAGCCTGTGTATCTCATCCACAAAAAGAATGTCTCCTTCCTGGAGATTATTCAAAATGGCCGCCATTTCCCCTGGTTTCTCAATGGCCGGTCCAGAAGTCACTTTCATATGCACGCCCATTTCATTGGCAATAATTCCCGAAAGAGTCGTCTTTCCAAGACCTGGAGGGCCGTAAAAAAGCACATGATCCAGTGCATCATGTCTTTGTCTGGCTGCTTCAATATAAATTTTTAATGTTTTTTTTGTTTTTTCCTGTCCGATATATTCCTCCAGCGTCTGAGGGCGGAGGTTTCCTTCCAAGGGAAAATCTTCTTCTGTTACATCGGCAGTGATCATTCTTTTTTCCATATTTACCTCTACAGATTTTTCAGCGCAGCCTTCAGGATCGCTTCTACGTCATCCGGCGCCACATCCGTTACTTTTCGTACTGCACGGAGAGCGTCTGTACTGGAATAACCCAGCGCAACAAGAGCCTCTACCGCTTCCTTGCTTCCATCCAAAACACTCTCCCCTGAAGATACCGCTTCCTCCTGCTGATGGAGCAGTTTTTTCTCAAAAGCGTCTTCCAGCTTCAGCTTGTCCTTCAGTTCCAGAATCAGTTTTTGTGCCGTCTTTTTCCCGATTCCCGGCGCACGGGAGATTGTTTTTACGTCATCTGAAAGAACTGCAAAACTCAATTCATCTGCAGTAAGTCCTGCAAGTACTCCAAGAGCTGCTTTTGGACCGATTCCATTAACTCCCAGAAGCAGCCGGAACATACGGAGATCATCTCGGGAAAGAAAACCAAAAAGCTGCATGGCATCTTCCCTCACATGAAAATACGTATGTATTTTTATCTCCCCTTCCGATCGTACTGCCTTTTCTATTGCTGTTCCTGTCATAAAAATCTCATAGCCGATCCCGGCAGTCTCTACGATCACGGAATTTTCCGTAGAGTCCACTACACGGCCTCTTATAAATGAAATCATAAGGTCTTACTCCTGTGATAGATAGTCATAAATTACATCGACTTATGATATCACAGATGTACAAAAAAAGCAAACGTCCATTCGAAAAAAGCCCGGCACAGAATATTCTCTGCAGCCGGGACCTTTTTTACAGGATCACGCCTCGCGGACATGCCTCTTTACATGCTCCGCAGTTGGTACATTTTTCATAATCAATATGAGCACAGAAATCTGTGACGGTAATGGCACCGTTCGGGCATGTCTTCTCACATTTTTTACAGCCGATACATCCTACTTCACAGGCAGATGTTACTGCTTTTCCCTTATCATGAGAACTGCAGCCCACAAAAACGGTCTGCTCATAAGGCACCAATTCAATCAGGTGACGCGGACATTTGGCAACACATTTCCCGCAGGCCTTGCACTTTTCTTTGTCTACCACAGCTACTCCGTTAATGATATGGATAGCATCAAAGGGGCAGGCTTTTACACAGCTTCCAAATCCCATGCAGCCATAGGAACAGCTTTTTGCTCCGCCGCCAGGAACGAAAGCCATCATTTCACAGTCTTCCACTCCTGTATAAACATAATCATCTTTTGTTTTTTCACAAGTTCCGGTACACTTTACAAAAGCCACCTGACGGGCAGTTTCTACAACCTCCTGCCCCATGATCCCTGCGATCACTTTTCCTACCGGGTCTCCGCCTACCGGACATCCGTTAACAGGCGCCTCTCCTTTGGCAATGGCTGCTGCCAGACCATCACAGCCGGGAAATCCACAGCCGCCGCAGTTATTTCCCGGAAGTGCTTCACGGACAGCAACTTCCCTCTCATCCGTCTCAACTGCAAATTTTTTGCCGGCAACGCCGAGAAAGATACCGATAAAGAGGCCCACTGCTGCAACCACAACTGTTGCTATGATAATTGCTCCGATATTCATATTCATGCCTCCTTAGATCAATCCTGAGAATCCGAAAAATGCAATGGCCATCAATCCGGCTGTGATAAGCACAATCGGAAATCCACGAAAAGCTTCCGGAATGTCATTATATTCTATTTTTTCACGGATACCCGCCATCACAATAATAGACAGGGTAAAGCCCACTGCTGTCGCAAAACCATTCACCGTTCCCTGAAGGATATTATATTCCTTCTGTACATTGATCAATGCCACACCGAGAACTGCGCAGTTCGTGGTGATCAGAGGAAGATATACGCCCAATGCCTGATACAGCGAAGGCATTGCTTTTTTAAGAAACATCTCCACAAACTGTACAAGGGCTGCAATGACCAGAATAAACACAATGGTCTGCAGGTATTCCATATGAGCAGGAACCAGGATAAACTGATAAATCACACCGGTAACAAAGGATGAAAGAGTAATAACAAAAATAACCGCTCCACCCATACCTGCCGCTGTTTCTGTTTTTTTGGAAACACCCAGGAAAGGACAAAGTCCCAGGAACTGGCTCAGCACAACATTATTTACAAGGGCAGAACCTACAATGATCAGCATTAATTCCTTCATTGATGTTTCCCTCCTTTACACATGCTATTTCCGCAGGAAGCACAGGCACCACCGCACTTGTCCGGATTACTTGGGTCAATCCCTCTTTTTGCAGCACCCAGTTTAAATTTATTCTGAATTGCTGCCAAAAGCGCAAGAACAAAGAATGCCCCTGGAGCCAGGATAAAGATCGTGATAGGCTCATATCCCATTTTTCCTGCAGCTGCGTCTGCAAGAGGAAGAATCTGGTGGCCAAAAAGCTGTCCGGCACCAATCAGTTCTCTGACTGCACCGATACAGGTAATGCTCAGTGTAAAGCCAAGACCCATACCAATACCGTCAAAAAGAGACGGAAGCGGAGGATTCTTAGAAGCGTAAGCCTCTGCGCGGCCAAGGATGATACAGTTTACAACGATCAACGGGATATACAGTCCCAAAGAAGCATACAAAGCCGGAAGAAAGCCTTCCAGAAGCATCTGGACAATGGTAACAAAGGATGCAACCACAACGATAAATGCCGGCATACGTACGCCGTCAGGAATGAATTTACGCAGCAACGAGATCAGAAGGTTGGATGCTGCCAGAACGGCAGTCGTAGTCAGGCCCATTCCGATACCATTCACTGCAGAGGTAGTTACAGCAAGTGTCGGGCACATACCCAGCATCAGTACAAAAGTAGGATTTTCTTTTATTATGCCGTTAAGCAGTCGTTCTGATGGTGTATTTGCTTTCATTGCGCTCCTCCTTCCATATACTGAAATGCACAAAGACCTGCATTTACTCCATTGGTCATAGCATTTGTAGTAATCGTCGCACCGCTTAGAGCATCAATCTCCTCTTCTGAAGATGCGCCGTTTTTCGTATATTTGAATTTCTCTACATTTTTGTCTTTAAACTGGTCTTTAAAAGCATCTGTGTCTGCCTTCATTCCAAGACCTGCCGTCTCACCGATCGAAAGAATGGAGATTCCATTGAGAGTCCCGTCAGCCCGCACACCCATGGCGAACTGAATGTCGCCGCCATAGCCTTCTGAAGTTGTAACGGTGAAAGCATAACCGATTTCATTCTCTGATGCATCCATAGCCGTCATCACCTCATCGATGTTCTGAGCGCCATAGCCATTTTCACTAAGCACCCCTGCAAGCTCTTCTGCCTTATCTCCCAGCACAACCTCGCCAAAACTTTCTGCTTCCGGAAAAACAGCTTTATATGCCTCCTGCTTTGCCTTCAGTTTCTGCTGGGCAATCGGATCCGCCGTAATATCCTGAACAACTCCAAGTGCAAGTCCTGCCACCAGAGTAATGGCTGTAATGGAAATCGTATCCTTTAAAATACTCATGCTTTTTTCCCTCCTTTTCCAAAAGCAACCGGATAGGTGGCTTTTTCAATCAGCGGAACCAGAAGATTGCAGAATATGATTGCATAGGAAACGCCTTCTGCAGATCCTCCGAACAGACGGAATACAGCAGTTACCACACCCAGACAGCAGCCATAGACCAATTGGCCTTTAAAGGTGATAGGTGTCGTTACGTAATCGGTTGCCATAAACCATGCACCCAGCATCAGACCACCGCCAAAAAGATGGCTAAGAAGATAATTTCCGTCAAATCCCATTCCGGTACAAAGCATATAGATGATAACAAATACTGTAAAGCTGCCAATATATGTAAGAGGAATCTTCAGATCGATTACCTTAAAAGCCAGGAGGATCACTGCGCCGATCAGAATCGCTAAAGCAGAAGTCTCTCCAATGGTTCCCTGGATGTTGCCGAAAAAGAGGTTTTTCACAGGGACAGAAGTTCCTTCAATAAATCCCTGTGCCTTCAAAGCGGCAAGAGGCGTAGCTCCGGTAACCGTATCTACGGCTCCACGAAAACCATCTGACACAGAAAAATCTGTCATTCTGCCGGCAAAGGAGATCATCAAAAAACAACGGCCTGCCAGTGCCGGGTTCATAAAGTTCTGACCAAGTCCGCCAAAAAGCTGTTTTACAACAATAATAGCAAACGCACTGCCAAGAACAGGCAGCCACAGAGGGATCTGCGGCGGCATGTTCAACGCCAGAAGAAGTCCTGTAACTACTGCACTGAAGTCTGTGATCGTATTCGGCTTATGCATCAGTCTGTCATATATCCACTCAAAGAACACACTGGAAGCCACTGTCACTGCAACTACAAGAAGTGCACGAAATCCAAAATTCCAGATTCCAAATAAGGTTGCAGGAAGAAGAGCAATCACCACCAGCTGCATGATCCTGCTTGTGGTCATCGCATCCCTTACATGCGGATTTGACGACACATTATACTTTTGTTCCATTCCTCTACCTCCCCTATTTCCTTCTGCGGCTGGCAAGAACCATTTTCCGCATAGATTTGATACTCTGGGTCAGCGGTCTCTTTGCAGGGCAGATATAACTGCAGCAGCCGCATTCACAGCATTCCATTCCATTCATCTTTTCAAAGCCTGCCATATCTCCTCTTTCTGCCAGAGTAGCAAGGCGTGCCGGAAGTACATGTCCGGGACAGACGCTTACACAGCGTCCGCAGTTAATGCAGGCGGTCGCCTGTTTTTTTGATTCTGACACTGCATCATGTTCAAGACAGAGAAATGCAGAGGTTGTCTTTACGCAGGGAACATGAAGGTCAAACATGGCGAACCCCATCATAGGTCCTCCTGAGATAACTTTCGCCGTTGTCTCTTTCAATCCGCCTGCAGCTTCGATCAGTTCTTCCATATTGGTTCCGGTAAGTACCGTAAAATTCTGCGGCTTCGCGATTGCATCTCCAGTCACAGTGACAATCCTGCTCATAACAGGACGCCCGAGTATTACAGCCTTATAAACTGCAACTACCGTATCGATATTATCCACGACACAGCCTACATCTGCGGGAAGCATAGAAGAATTGATTTCTCTTCCGGTTACCGCATAGATCAGAGAGCGCTCTCCTCCCTGCGGATACTTCGTCATCAGTTCTTTTACTTCTATACGTGGATGATCTTTTATAAGAGCCTGAATTTTTTCGATGCAGTCCGGTTTATTGTCTTCGATGCAAATACAGCCTTTTGCATGATCAAAGAGCTTCAGAATCACCTCAAGTCCTGCCACCACTTTCTCCGGTTCTTCCAGCATTCTTCTGTAGTCACTGGTAAGGTAAGGTTCACATTCAGCACCATTTACCAGAACATATTCAATCTTATCCGGTTCTTTCGGAGACAGTTTTACATGTGTAGGAAAACCTGCACCTCCCATTCCCACTACGCCGCCTTCCCGGATTCTTGCGATAATCTCTTCTTTGGAAAGCGCGGAAAGATCAGCTCCATGAAATTGCATCTCTTCATACTGCTGATCATTTTCTATGATGATGGAATCCACCATTCCGCCAGTTGCTGTCAGTCTTTTCTCAATTCCTTTTACAGTTCCTGATACAGAAGCATGAAGAGGCACAGAGACAAAACCATTCGCTTCGGCGATTTTCTGACCGGCAAGAACATGGTCTCCTTTTTCTACACAGGCAGCGGAAGGCGCTCCGATATGCTGAGACAAAGGATAGACCATCTCTCCTTTTGGAAGGTATTTCTCAATCGGCCTGTTTTTTGACAGTTCCTTGCCCTCATAGGGATGGATTCCTCCCTTAAAGGTAAGTTTTCCCATATATACTTCCTCCTTTTTTATAAGTTAATTTTTATCTTTCTTATGACGCATACGGTATCCACGATTCAGGTTTGGATAAGACTTCAGGAAACGTCTGGTATTGCCTTTTGTCCTTGCAACCAGAGATTTTCTGTAAGCACGAAGTTCTTCTGTCAGCTCCTTACGAAGTGCAAGCCGTTTTTCCGTTAATGCACGCAAAACTTCCGCGTCCTCTATCCTCTCTCTGACAGAATCAAGAGAAACACCTTTGGGAAGTTCCAGATTTTCCAATCGTGCATTTACTTTCAGCATAAGCTCCACCTGTTTCTTTTCCAGCTCTTCCTCCCAGTAAGGAATCCGCTCTCTCAAGTGGAAAGCTGCGGATGCAGAACAACAGAAGTCTGCCAGATAGCCTGCTGCAACAACACAGACGCCAACTTTCCCCGCGATCACCGGATATAAAGCCACCAGATCCTCTACAAGAGGATGAAGAACACGGAACAGGATCACCGTAAACACTCCCCAGCCAAGAGAAGCTCCCAGACAGATACGGCCCTGAAAATTGAATTTATTATCACTATAGTCCCACCAGGAGGTATGAAAGATACTTTCCATCAGAACTGCTGTGACATATTCCAGAAGTGTGGCTACCACAATACCTCCGAAAAATAAAAGCACCAAATGGCTTTCTACCGGCTTCAGAATCAGGTAAACCGATATTGCCCCAAAACCGTAGATCGTACAAAAAGGCCCGCTGACAAAACCTCGGTTGATAAATTCTCCATGTTTCATAGAAACGTAAAAGGTTTCCCAGACCCAGCCAAAAAAACTATAAATGAAAAACCAGTTTATGATATGATAAAGGTCAATCCCACGAATCGTCAGTTCCCACATGAATATTTCTGACCTCCTGTTTTTATTTTCACTTTACTTTTAGACTATGTATATACTATAACTCAATTTATGAAAAAATTCACTATTATTTTTTTATTTTCTTGTGTATAATTAAAAACAATTTAGAAAGGATGAAAAACATATGATTGTTAAAAAAATACCTATTTTACAGGGCTTTTTGGACTTTAACTCTGTTAAACTTTTGTCGAATTCTGTCTCTTTTGACTGTGGTCCACACCCGGTCTTTTACGACATCGAGACGACCGGACTATCACGATATTCCACTTTTTTGTACCTGATTGGCGCGTTAACGCAGGAAAATAATAACTGGTTTCTCCATCAGTGGATGGCTGAATCTCCAGACGAAGAGAGAGAGCTCCTTTGTATTTTTTCTGATTTTTTAAGACATAGCTCTTCCACCATCCAATATAATGGAAAAACATTTGACCAGCCCTATCTGGAAGAACGTTATAAAATACACAATCTTCCTTCTCCATTTGTTCATCTTCCCTCCTTCGACCTTTACCAGGAGCTGAAATCCTGCAAAAAACTATTAAAACTGGAAAAAATGAAACAGCCGGATCTGGAAGCTTTTCTGGGCCTTCCAAAGCGAGAACATTGTGACGGCGGAAAATGTATCCGGCTTTATAAAACTTACGTAAATAAGCATGACTCTGAGCTCAGGGATACCATTATGGGGCATAACGAAGAAGATATGCTGGGGCTGGGCCGGATTTTTTCCATGTTATCGTACTCTGCGCTGTCATCAGAAGGATACGAACCTCTCAGCGCCTTTCTGGAAGATCAGAAACTCATTATAAGATTCCGGCTCCCTGTTCCTGTACCCGTACCTGTCTCCAAAAAAGGGCTTGATTTTTATTTTACCTGTGAGGGGGAAGAAGGAGCGCTTGCCGCTGAAATAAAAGATGGAAAAGCAAAGCAGTATTATAAAAACTATAAAGAGTATGATTACATTCCCCAGGAGGATACCGCTATTCCTAAAATACTAAGTCAATATATGGACAGAAGCCTGAAAACGCCTGCCCGGCCGGAAACCTGTTATACCTGGTTTTTATGTAATGAAACTTTCCTTGAAGATAAAGATAAACAAAAGCAGTATTTGAACCACACGCTGCCCTGCCTCTTAAGTCAGAATTGATCAAAGAATTATTGTTATCCGGAAAATTCGTAAAGGATGTACCGCTTTCCCGGCATTCAAAAAACCGACTGCACAAAATCTGTACAGTCGGTTTTCATATTACATATTCAAAGTAAGATTATTCAGCGTCTTCTGCTTCTTCTGCAGCCGGAGCTTCAAGAGCTTTCATGCTAAGGCTGATCTTCTTGTCTTCACCGTTGAAATCAACAACTTTAGCCTGAATTTCCTGACCGATGGAAAGAACGTCTGACGGTTTTGCAACATGTTCTCTGGAAATCTGAGATACATGAAGCAGTGCATCGATTCCAGGTGCAAGCTCAACGAAAGCACCAAAATCTGTCATACGTGCTACTTTACCTTCTACAACGTTACCTACTGCAAATTTCTCAGAAGCAGTCAGCCAAGGATTCTCCTCCGGGAATTTCAGAGAAAGTGCAATCTTATCTCCGTTGATCTCTTTGATAAGAACCTTAACTTCTTCGCCTACTGTGAAGACTTTCTTCGGATTCTCTACTCTGCCCCAGGACATTTCGGAAATATGAAGAAGACCGTCAGCACCGCCAAGATCGATGAATGCACCAAAATCAGTTACATTCTTAACCACACCTGTTACCACGTCGCCTGCATGGATTCTCTCCATAAGCTCTTTCTGTTTCTCAGCTTTTTCTGCAAGGAGAAGCTGTTTGCGGTTACCAATGATGCGGCGTCTTCTAGGATTAAACTCTGTAATAACAAATTCAATTTCCTGATCTGCATACTTGGAAAGATCTCTTTCATAAGTATCAGATACGAGGCTTGCAGGAATAAATACTCTTGCTTCCTCAACATTTACACAAAGACCGCCATCCAGTACCTGTGTTACAGGCGCTTTCAGGACTTCCTGAGATTCGAATGCAGCTTCCAGACGTTTGTTGCCTTTTTCTGCAGCAAGTCTCTTATAAGTAAGGATCACCTGACCCTCACCATCGTTCACCTTGAGAACTTTGGCTTCCATTGTGTCACCTACATGTACTGCGTCTGCAAGTACAAGAGAGCTGTCATTAGAATACTCGCTCTTGGTGATGATACCGTCTGCTTTATAGCCGATATTCAGGATGATCTCATCTTCTTTAACGTCGATGACGGTACCCTGCACGATCTCTCCATTTCTGATAGTTTTTACGGAATCTTCCAGCATCTGTTCAAAACTTAACTCTGACATGTTCTTGAACCTCCTCAATAATATTCTTTGGGGTGGACGCCCCTGCTGTAATACCTACATAACTACTGTGATGGAACATTTCAGAATCCAAGTCTACAGGTGTTTGTATATAGTAAGTATTTCCACATTCCTCTTTACATATTTCAAACAGCTTTTGAGTATTGGAACTATGTCTGCCTCCAACAACAAGCATAGTGTCTACCTCTCCGGCTATGGATTTTGCTTCTTTCTGCCGTTCTTCGGTAGCATTACAAATAGTGTTTAAAATATTGTCAATATTTAAAACATTATTATCATACCTCTTTTTGCAGAGAATTTCAACTAATTCTTTAAATTTGTTGTAATTAAATGTCGTCTGTGACACAACACAGGGGATTTTGCCCGGATCCGGAACAAAATTCTCTGTCTCCTCTCTGCTTCTGAGGACAGTGCAGGATCCCTCACACCATCCGCAGATTCCCTTTACCTCAGGGTGATCCGAATCACCAAATATAATGATCTGTTTCCCGGCTCTGCTTTCTCTCTCCACAATCCTATGGATCTTCAGCACAAAAGGACAGGTAACATCCACAAAGGAAAGACCGGCAGCTTTAAACTTTTCGTATACTTCACGTCCCACTCCATGAGAGCGGATCACCACCGTTCCTTTATTTATCCGGGGGATATCCTCTTCCCCGATCACTGCAACCCCTTTTTTTTCCAGATCAGAGACAACTTCCTCATTATGGATGATCGGCCCCAGTGTATAAATAGGAGAAACGCCTTCTTCGATCAGCTCATATACCCTGTCCACTGCTCGTTTCACGCCAAAACAGAAACCGGCAGTTTTCGCAGTCTTAACCTTCATTTTTTCCAACCTCATCTGATAATATCACTTTTTCTCTAAAGATCTGTAAAATCCTTTTTACCACTTCTTCAATCGTCATCTCAGAAGAATCTACAAGAACTGCATCTTCTGCCTGTCTTAAAGGTGAGATTTCTCTGTTCATATCCCGCTTATCGCGCTCTTCAATATCTCTGCGGATTTCATCCAGGCTGCACTGCGTTCCTTTCTCCTGCAGTTCCAGATAACGACGTTTTGCTCTTGTCAGAGAGCTTGCTGTAAGAAAAATTTTTACGTCTGCATCGGGAAGGATGGTGGTTCCGATATCTCTTCCATCCATGACCACATTCATAGTTGCCGCCAGCTTTCTCTGCAGATCCAGAAGTTTCTCTCTCACCTTTGGATTTGCCGAGCTGACAGAAGCCATATTTCCTACTTCTTCTGTACGGAGAAAAGCATTCACATTTTCACCGTTCAAAAGAACAATCTGTTCTCCATTTTTATATTCAATGGAGATTTCTGCATCCTGACAGATTTTACCAATAAGATCAGAATCCTCTCTGTCCACTTTACAGCGGAGCAGATAAAGCGCCATCGCCCGGTACATAGCTCCTGTATCCACATATACGCAGGAAAGCTCTTTTGCTACTTTTTTTGCAATGGTACTTTTTCCCGCTCCTGCCGGACCGTCAATTGCAATATTATAGATCATTTTTCTTTTCCTCCTTTTATTCTTCGCATACAGCCTGTGCAGCAAGATAAGCCGTAGACCAGGCGATCTGCAGATTAAATCCACCGGTCAGCGCATCCAGATCAAGTACCTCCCCGGCAAAATACAGCCCTGGTACTTTTTTTGATTCCATCGTTGCAGGATTGATCTCTTTGACCGCAACCCCGCCTCTGGTGATCACAGCTTCCCTGAATTCGCCAAGTCCGTCAATGGTAAAAGGAAAAGCTTTTATCAAGGAACCAAAGCGAAGTCTTTCTTCTCTGGATATCTCATGGATCGGTTTTTCCGGAGAAATCCCGCCGATTTTCAGCATGACAGGAGTTAAGGAAGACGGAAAAAGAACACCTATGACATTTTTAAACTGTTTATTTTTTCCCGATTCAAACTCTCTAAGGATCCTGCCGTCTAATTGTTCTGCCGAAAGAGCCGGTTTCAGATCCAGAAAAGCAGATAATTCTCCATTTTTTCTTAAAGCAGAGCCTATATATGCGCTGGCAGTCAGAACAAGCGGTCCGGTAATACCGGAATGCGTAAACATCATTTCACCGAAATCCCTGTACAGAATTTTTTTGCCGTTTTTGATCGTCAGCTCTACATTTTTCAAAGAAAGTCCTGCCATTTCCGGGATATACGCTTCCTTCGTATGAAGAGGGACAAGAGAAGGGGACAGATCTGTCACCTTATGTCCGGCATCTCTGGCAAAGCGATAGCCATCTCCTGTAGATCCTGTTGCAGGATAAGAAAGGCCACCCGTAGCCACGATTACCGCATCTCCTTTGTGTATGCTGCCGTCAGACAAAAGAACGCCTTCTGCTCTTCCCTCTTCCAGTATCAGACTTTTCACCGGGCTTTTCAGATGAATCCGGACTCCATATTCTTTCATCCTATGTTCCAGAGCACGAATGATGTCTGAAGAGTGATCTGAGCATGGGAATACCCTGTTTCCCCGTTCTGTTTTCAGAGAAGCACCTGACTCTTCCAGGAAATCCATCATATCCTGACTGGTAAAAGTGTAAAACGCACTGTAAAGAAATTTTGCATTCTGAACGACCGCGTTTAAAAGATCTTCCGGAGTGCAGTTATTGGTTACATTACAGCGACCTTTACCTGTAATATACAGTTTTTTTCCAAGTTTTTCATTTTTTTCAAAAAGTGTGACTTCACAACCATTTTTTGCCGCAAAAACCGATGCAAACATGCCGGCTGCTCCGCCTCCCACGATAATCACTCTTTTTTTGTTCATGGGTATCCTTTCATACAGAAAAGGGCTGTTCATGAAGCACAGCTTCACAACAGCCCCCTGACCTTTTAGATTATTTTATACCGGATATGCTCCGTTTTTTGTGTCTGCTGCTGTTTCGTCAACCTTTGTCTCCTGTGCCTGACGATACTTGAAGAAATCAGTAGCAACCTGCGGGAAGAGTGCGTAAGAAAGAACGTCCTCATCCTGCTGCTTGTACTGTGCCATTTCACCTTCCAGTTTATCAAGCTCATTTTCAATAAGGTCTGCCGGACGGCAGGTGATCGGCTGAGTATCTCCGATACATTTCTTCTGTACTTCTGCGTCAAATGGTTTTACAGTTGCGCCATATTTGCCGCTTAAGATATCTTTGGTCTCTTTTGTGACCATCTTATATCTTTCTCCCATAAGGACATTAAATACAGCCTGTGTACCAACGATCTGAGAAGATGGTGTAACCAGAGGCGGCTCACCAAGATCTTTACGTACTCTCGGAACCTCTTCCAGAACATCATAGAATTTGTCTTCTGCATGCTGCTCTTTCAGCTGAGATGTCAGATTGGAGAGCATGCCTCCCGGTACCTGATACAGAAGAGTTTTAATGTTTACACCCAGGTTCTTCGGATTCAGCAGACCGCTGTCAAGAGCCTCATCACGGATCGGACGGAAATAATCAGCGATCTCTGCAAGAAGCTGCTGATCAAATCCTGTATCATACGGTGTTCCTTTAAAGGTCTCTACCATAACCTCTGTTGCAGGCTGAGAAGTTCCCAGAGCAAACGGAGAGATTGCTGTATCAATGATATCAACACCGGCTTCTACTGCTTTCAGATAAGTCATGGAAGCGACACCGGAAGTATAATGGGTATGAAGATCGATCGGAATCTTAACAGCATCTTTCAGTGCACCCACCAGTTCGGTTGCCTGATATGGAAGAAGAAGGCCGGCCATATCTTTGATGCAGATGGAATCAGCACCCATTTCTTCGATTTCTCTTGCGATATTTGTCCAGTATTCCAGAGTGTAAGCATCTCCAAGAGTATAGGACAGTGCAACCTGTGCATGTGCTTTCTCTTTGTTTGCTGCTTTTACTGCTGTTTTCAGGTTACGCATATCATTCAGGCAGTCAAAAATACGGATGATATCGATGCCGTTTGCTACGGATTTCTGTACAAAATATTCTACCACATCATCTGCATAAGGACGGTATCCAAGGATATTCTGTCCACGGAACAGCATCTGAAGTTTGGTGTTTTTGAAACCGTCACGGAATTTACGAAGTCTTTCCCATGGATCCTCTTTCAGGAAACGAAGGGAAGCATCAAAAGTAGCGCCGCCCCAGCACTCTACTGCATGGTAGCCTACTTTGTCCATTTTTTCAACGATCGGAAGCATCTGTTCTGTGCTGAGTCTTGTAGCGATCAGAGACTGATGCGCATCACGCAGAACAGTTTCCACGATTTTTACAGGTTTTTTTTCTAATTCTGCCATTATTTATTCTCCTTATTTATTAAATAGAAAGGAATTTCGATTCATTTAAGTATTAAACACCGAAAATAGCCATAAAGGTTCCGGCTGCAACTGCTGTACCGATAACACCGGCCACGTTTGGTCCCATGGCGTGCATCAGCAGGAAGTTGGTAGGATCTGCTTCTGCGCCTACCTTCTGAGATACGCGGGCAGCCATCGGAACTGCGGATACACCGGCAGAACCAATCAATGGGTTGATCTTTCCGCCTGAAAGCTTACACATAAGCTTGCCAAGCATAACACCACCGAAAGTACCGCAGGCAAATGCAACAAGTCCAAGAGCTACGATTTTCAGGGTATCCAAATTCAGGAATGCCTCTGCGCTTGTAGAAGCACCTACGGAAGTACCCAGAAGGATAACTACGATATACATCATTGCATTGGATGCAGTTTCTGTAAGCTGTTTTACAACGCCAGACTCACGGAACAGGTTACCAAGCATCAGCATACCTACCAGCGGAGCTGTTGTCGGAAGGATCAGACAAACAACGATGGTGATCACGATCGGGAAAAGGATTTTTTCCAGTTTGCTGACCGGACGAAGCTGATCCATTTTGATCTTACGTTCTTTTTCTGTGGTAAACAGTTTCATGATCGGCGGCTGAATGATCGGAACCAGTGACATATAGGAATATGCCGCCACTGCAATCGGTCCCATAAGAGCGGTCTGTCCCAGTTTACCTGCAAGGAAAATAGAAGTCGGACCGTCAGCGCCTCCGATAATGGAAATCGCTGCTGCTGCTTTTCCGTTAAATCCAAGAAGGATGGCAAGGAAATAAGCAACGTAAATACCAAGCTGTGCTGCCGCACCAAGAAGGAAACTCTTAGGATTTGCGATCAGCGGACCAAAGTCTGTCATGGCACCTACGCCCATGAAGATCAGAGACGGAAGAATACTCCATTCATCCAGCAGATAGAAGTAATGAAGAAGTCCGCCTACTCCGTTGGACATATCTTCCGGATGTGCCATGATATCCGGATAAATGTTTACAAGAAGCATACCAAAAGCGATCGGAACAAGAAGAAGAGGTTCAAATCCCTTTTTAATTGCAAGGAATAAGAAAAAACATGCCACCGCGATCATCAGATAGTTGCCCCAGGTAAGGTTAAAGAAAGCTGTCTGATGAATCAGGTTAGACAGGGTTTCTGCAACATTAGACATCTGAATACCTCCCGTCTTAGTTCATGGTTGCCAGGGTATCTCCGTTTTCTACGGAAGCACCTTCTGTTGTATCGATACTTGCAACTGTACCATCCTGAGGTGCAACTACAGGAATCTCCATTTTCATGGACTCAAGGATCACGATGCTGTCACCAGCTTTTACTGCCTGTCCGGCAGATGCAACAATCTTCAGTACTTTTCCAGGAACAGATGCAGTTACTTTTACAGAACCTGCGCCTGCTGCAGGAGCTGCTGCCTTCGGTGCCGGTGCTGCTTTAGGAGCTGCTGCCGGTGCTGCCTTCGGTGCCGCTGCCGGTGCAGATACACTTCCGGTCTCTTCTACAGTTACTTCATATGCAGTTCCGTTTACGGTAATTGTATAGCTTTTCATTTTATTATCCTCCTAATTGACAATTATCTTCTTGGACGTTTGATTTTACGAATAGAACGTACCACAAATCCGTCAGTGCTTGTTCCTTCCGCCGCTGCGATAGCTGCTGCGATAACTGCGACCAGTTCGTTGTCGTCACTGACATCCACGGTCTCCTGAACAGGAGCTGCTGCCGGCACAGGGGTCGGTGCTGGTGCAGTTTCTTTTTTCTCTTTTTTACCCGCAGAGGAACCTGGGATAAATTTGAACATAGAGATCACAAAGATCAAAAGGATCAGGATCACAAACACGGTTCCAAGACCCATAATGGTATTTAATGCTGCGTTCTTCATAGTCGTTGACAGCGGATACTGAACATTCACTGCCACAGATGCGGGAGTGACCATTCCGTCAGTCTCCTCAAACACATATACAAATTCTGCATCCAGTTTTTCAAAATCAACCGGTACCGTAGCTGTGTACTGACGATTCGAAAACTCTACTTCAGCAGAACCTGCCTCCACAAACTCACCCACGTCATTTCTGGCATCATCCCAGGCTGTCATCGCACCTACAGTAAATTCATCGCCAGACTCCAGATAAGCCTTGATCTCATCCTCTCCAAGTGTGACGATCTCATTTGTCAGACCCTCTGCAGTCATAACGATCTGAGTATTGATCGCCTCATCGATCTCGCTGCCTGCCATTACAACTGCTGCGCCGGAAAAAGTAAGAGAAGCAGCGCAGACTGCTGCCGCACAGACAGAAGACGCTCTTTTTAACATCTGATTCATATGCTCACCTCTCTTAGACTGCGCTGTGCTTTTTAGCCGGGCGGTCTTCTCTCTTTGTGAACAGCATTTCAAAAGCTCCGATCACATATTTTCTTGTATCAGCCGGTGCGATCACAGTATCTACATAGCCTCTTGCAGCTGCAGATGCCACACCTGACTGAAGATTTCTATATTCTTCTGCTTTTTCGTTCAGCACAGACGCATTTTCTCCCGGATACATGATCTTTGCAGCAAGAGAAGCGTCCATCATACCGATTTCGGCATTTTCCCATGCATAAACAAGGTCTGCACCAACAGACTTGCTGTTCATGGCAACATATGCGGTACCGTATGCCTTGCCAATGATCACATTTACTTTCGGAACGGTTGCATCTGCAAATGCATGAACCATATCTCCAACAGATTTTGCCATCATTTTTTCATTGCAGAGGGTAGCTTTAAAACCGGTAACATTTGTAAGTGTAAGTACAGGAATATCAAAAGCATCACAGAATTTTACAAAATCTGCTGCTTTTCTTGCGCCTCTTGCAGAAATAGTGCCGTCAAATTCCTCTGTCTTTTCGCCTTCTTCATTATAAACTTCTGTTCTGTTTGCCACAGCGCCAACCGTTGCTCCATTCAGGCGAAGGAATCCTGTCACTACGTCTTTTCCGTATGCTTTCTTTGTTTCAAAGAAAATGCCGTCATCTGCGATTCTGGAAAGTGCGATGGAAGTATCTCCTGCGCAGGCTGCCAGATCATCACAGGTACGGTTCAGATCATCTGTACATTCTACAAAAGAATCATTATCTTCAAAATTGGAAGGAAGAAGGCTGACAAGCTGACGGATCTCTCCAAGGATCTCCTCTTCTGTGCCAACTCCGTCAATAAGTCCTGTCTCCTGGCTCTGGAAATCTGCAGACGCGGTATCGCATTTTTCAACATGGTTTCCTTCAAGAGCATTCGGGGTATTTACAAACATTTTGCCTTTTTTGGCTTCCATGAATGTAAAATCTGTCAGTGCCGGAACAACTGCCATTCCACCGCCGCAGGTACCAAAAACAGCTGTGATCTGCGGGATCATGCCTGATGCCAGTGTCTGTTTTAAATAAATGGAACCAAAAGCTTCCAGTGCATCTGTTGCCTCCTGAAGTCTCAGACCGGCACAGTCTACAAGACCGATGACAGGAGCTCCTGTTTTCATTGCAAGGTCATAGAGTGCGGAAATTTTCTTTGCATGCATTTCGCCTACTGTTCCGTTGAGAACAGAAGCATCCTGGCTGTACACATATACAAGATTTCCGTCAATAACACCAGAGCCGGTGATCACACCGTCTGAAGGTGCCTTTGTTTCAGTCATGTTAAAATCAGTATTTCTTGCTGTAATACTTTTTCCGATTTCAACAAAACTGTTTGCGTCAAGCAAAGAAGTGATTCTTGTGCCTGCTAAACTTGGTGTTGCATTACTCATTCTTGTTTGCCCTCCATTTTTATAAGAATTTTAAGTATAACCAAAATTTCAGCCGATTATAATTGTAACCTTTTTTCAAAAATATTTCAATAGGGTAACGTGTTTTTGTTAAAAATTTAACCTCATTCTTTTTGGTGGGCCATACAATTTTTGAAAGGTTTTTCCCCTTTTTTAGTGAAAAAAATCATGAAAGACCTGGTCAACACACCATAAAAATGATATTTTTTCCACATTTCTATCTGCTACGACCGGATAGGAAGCAATCGTCTCCCCTCCTAATCTGCAGGTATAGGTACCAATCTGTGTTCCCTTCCGGACCGGCGCCTGAAGTTCTTCTTTTACATCCAGGCTGTAATCAAGATTTTCGTTTTTTTTCATGAGAAGTTTGCGGGTTCTGTCCTTTTCCGACACAGAGATTACGCCCCTGACAAAAGCCTTATCTCCGATCGTTGTTTCTTTTTCCGCACCATTTTTTACTTCTACAGTATAACCTTCCGGCTCCTTCCAGAGTGTTCTGTATGAAAAATACTGATTCCCATACGCAAGAAGTTTTTTTGTATCGCTCCACTTATACTCTTTGTGACTGGGCCATCCGCATCCCAGAAGCGAGACGATAAAAAGCTTTTCGTCCTGCCTGCAGGCACATACATAACAGTATCCCGCATCACCGGTAAACCCTGTTTTTCCAGACAGCACACCCTCCGTCATATCCAGCAGTGCATTCGTATTATGCAAAGAAAATGTACGCTTTTTATTCAAGTCCGAAAACGTATATTCTCTCGTCTCTGTAATTTTCAGGAACATACTGTTTCTTATTGCATACCGCATGATCAGGGCAAGATCCCGGGCAGTTGTATGATGGACTCCGTTTTTATCTTCTGCATCCAGTCCGTTCGGCGTAATAAAATACGTATTTTCACACCCTATCTCCCGTGCTTTTTCATTCATCAGTTCTGCAAATCCCTCCACAGAACCACCAACATGTTCCGCTATAGCGACAGCCGTATCATTGTGACTCATCAGCATCAGAGAATACAAAAGATCTTCCAGATAATACTGTTCACCTTCTTCAAGACCCAGCTGTACATCCGGCTGCGCAGCTGCTTTCGAAGAAACGCTCACATAATCATCGCCCGGGCAATTTTCAAGCGCAAGAATACAGGTAAGGACTTTGGTGGTACTTGCATTTGGTCTCGGGTTCTCTCCATCTTTTTCATAAAGGATCCTTCCGGATTCTCCGTCCATAAGCACTGCTGACAGGGCATAAAGACTTCCCGGACTGCCTTCTGCTTCAGGCACCTTTTCATTATATGTGACCTGTGCTTCTCTTTCTTTAAACGTTTCCGCCCATACCTCTCTGCATCCGCCAGAAACAGCAGAACAAAAAATGACAGATGTCAGCAAAATCTTTAAAACAGCTTGTCTCATATCCATACCCCACTTTTTCTATTATAGGATAATTCTATGCATCCACATCTGCTTTATTCTGCATTCCATCTGTCATATGATCTCATCCGTTATAAGTACGATTCCACCGTTTTGAAAGCGGCAGTTCTTCTTTCGAAAGACTGAACAGCTCCTCCACATAAGCCGGAGCTTCTTCCACTGCCTGATCAAAATACTGGTGCAGTTCTTCTACCGGTTTTTCCGAACCTGGCACAGGTTTTTTTTCCATAAAAAATTCCAATGCGGCACGGGATTTTTTCTTTCCTGCAAACCTGGTGAGAAAAGCTACAAGGAAACGTCTTTTTCCTCTATTATCATACACCATGGCGTTTGTAAGAAATTTCATCATCCTCAAAGAAACCAGGATGTCCCGGGTATTCAGTCCGGGAAACATTTTCCGTATCACCCTTGCATAGGAAATCTTAGGCACGATACAGTCTGAAGGGTAAAAATGATAGGGATTTTTATTCGTCTCAATCATCAATGTCCTGTCAAATTCCTTTTCAAGAAGTGTATGTGAGATAACTCTGGCTTTCGCCATATCATCCACATAAGGATGACATACACTGTCAAGAAGGTAATGACAGCCAAACCCCAAAAGATACGAAAGAAGCCGTTCATCCCCCCGTGACCGGACAATGCTCATTCCCCGCAGAAAAAAAGCTGCTGCAGGTATACTATGCATTTCTACGCCAATACTGCTCACAGAAAGATCTGTCAGATCATAAAACAGAATATCCGGTCCATGAAGTCCGATCCGAAAAAGATCTCCATTCTTTCGGATCACCTTTCGAATCTCCGGGGAAAGCTGTCTGTATACTTTCTTCCCAAACAGATCATGTGTATATGTAGTTGGCATAAATATCCTTCCTTTCTTATACATCCAGCCTCAGCTGGATTTCCTCTTCTGCCTCTGCTTTAAAATCTTCCATCTGTACAGGATCCATCACAGGCAGCTCGTCTATCGCCTGCACTCCAAAAGAGCGCAGAAATTCTTCTGTTGTACCAAAAAGAATGGGACGTCCCGGCGCATCCAGTCTCCCAAGTTCCTTTACCAGTTCATATTCAACCAGCTTATTGATCGCATGGTCACATTTCACACCACGGATCTTTTCTATTTCCGCTTTTGTGACTGGCTGTTTATAAGCAATAATAGAAAGCGTTTCCAGCATAACGTCCGTCAGGACAGGCTTCTGGGGATGCATGGCAATCTGGATCAGATTATCATAATACTCTTTTTTTGTACACATTTGATAAGACTGCTCCAGTTCAATGATCTGTATCCCCCGATCCTCTTCGCCATATCTCTCCATCATGTGATGGAGCAGCTTCCTGGTGGTATCTTTGTCCTGACCTACCGCCTCAGCAATACGAGAAAGCTCCACAGATTCTCCCATGGCAAAAAGAATGGCTTCAATTGCTGCTTCTGTTTTTTTTATTCCCATAATTCTCCTTATTCCGATCACTCATCTGCAAATTCTGTTAAATGTCTCCAGGTTTCAGGATTCTCCTGCACCTCTACCTGAATATCATCAAACAATGCCTCCTGCTCCACATGGATATAACCCATCTTCATCAGCTCCAGAATCGATAAAAATGTCACGATCACCTGAATCCTGGAAGTCTGTCCTTCCAGGAGCTTCCGAAAACTAAACCTGTGATGAGCAGCTGCATATTCTTTCATTTCCAGCATTTTATCTGAAAGACTGACCTCCTCCTTTTCAATCGTTCCGAATTTACTTCGGATAGGGTCAATCTTCGCTTCCTGTTTTTTCAGAATGGATTTATAGATCTGATTCAGTTTTTCCAGTGTAAGTGAAGCAAGCAATTCCTTTGGATCTACCGGTTCCCGGTATTTCAGTACTTCTCCGGGAATCGTAGCCTTTTTATAAAAGACTCCCGCTGCTCCATCCAGCTTATCTTTCAGTTCATAAGACATATATTTATACATCTTATATTCCAGAAGTTTCTGAACAAGTTCCTCCCTTGGATCCTCTTCCTGTCCTTCTTCATTTACCTCCCTTGGAAGGAGCATCTTACATTTAATATCCAGAAGCGTAGCTGCCATTACAAGAAATTCGCTCATCGTTCCCAGATCTTCCGTTTCCATTCCATGGATATATTCCATATATTGATCTGTGATCTCTACAATCGGAATATCATAAATATCGATCTTATTTTTTTCTATCAGATGAAGAAGCAGGTCCAGCGGACCTTCAAATACATTGATCTTAACTGATATCGCCATCTTCTGTATGTTCTCCTGTATTTCCGTTTATTCCCGCCGGAAGCAGCTCTGCCAGAAGCAGTTCCCTTGGATTATGGATCCGCAATGGAACCGTATGCTCTCCTAGTCCTGCACTGACCAGCATATGCCGGTCTTCCCGATGAAAGTCTCCGCAGCAGTATGGCGGCAGGAAAAGATACTGCGGACATGCCAGGCCATGGTGTTCACTAAGTCTCAGCACACCGCCATGATAGTGTCCTGACAGGATCATATCTGCCCCCCACTGAAAGTATGCGTCTCCATACTTCGGATTATGAGCCAAAAGTACTGATATCCCATAAGAGGAAGGTTTTCCGACCAGTTTTTCCAGCACCGCCTCGTCCGGATAGGGCGATGACGGTTTTCGGTAATATTCCATAGGAAGCTCCAGCCCGTAGAAAGTAAAAGTATTTCCCTTGATCTCCATGGAAATACACTCATTATGAAGAAAGCAGACACCTGCACTTGTCAGTACACGCTCATAATTTATGTAGGCCTCTGAAGTCTCCGGATTCAGAAGCATCTTATTTTCATGGTTTCCCATAACATAAAACACCGGCAGGACATTGGCAAGACGACAGAAAAACCCGGCAACCGCTTTTGCCGTAGAAGTGTCTGCACTTACCACCATATCCCCTGCCACAAGTACTGCATCTGCTCCTGAAGTTTCTATTGCGCGAAATAAATCCTGGTTTTCATTTCCAAACACAAGTCCATGGAGATCTGCCAAAACAGCAAAACGCACGCTCTGGCCGCCATTCAGTTTTTTCATTTTGATTTGATATGTTTTTGTTCTGAATGTCTTCATACTTCTCCTTTGGTACTTTTATTTGCCGAATCCACAATTAGGGAATGTGCAGCTTTCACAATTAAGACACAAACCACCTTCTCCATAAGCGGCAATCTCCTCCCGGGTAACCGGATCATCTGCCATAACTCTTGGCAGGATCAGATCAAATACCGTTCTCCGTGCATACATGACACATCCGGGAAGTCCCAGTACAGGAATTGTTTTGCCCTCTTTTCGAATATATGCCAGAAGAAGCATTGCTCCCGGAAGCACAGGAGCACCGTAAGTTACAATATCCGCTCCCGTATCCTTGATTGCTCCAGGGGTACGATCATCCGGATCCACACTCATTCCTCCGCTGCAGACCACCATATCTGCACCTTTGTCTATAAAGCCCAGGATATCTTCTGTAATCTGTCCTCTTTCATCACCCGGAAGAGACTGACCCAGTATTTCACAAGGGTATTCTGAAAGTTTATCTCTCAACACCGGCGTAAAGGTATCTTTGATCAATCCTTTTTTTACTTCACTTCCCGTTGTCACAATTCCCACTCTTTTTTTATGGAAAGGCAAAATAGAAAACACCGGTTTTTCTCCGGCAGTCTGAACTGCCCTGTCCATTTTTTCTTTTTCGATGACCAGCGGAATGATCCTGGTACCGGCAATCTTATCTCCCTTATGTACCGGAAAATCTCCATGACGGGATGCAATCATCATTTCTCCCAGACTATTTACTGCTACAAGAGCTTTTCTGTTAATCTTTAAAAGTCCGTCACAGTCAGCGATCAGTTCGATTTTTCCCTCTTTTACATCTGTGCCGTGCATATGCTCACCGGCACAGATCTCATACAGGATCTGTGCAGCTTCATTTTCATGAAGAATTCCTTCCTGTTTTTCCCATACAAAAAGATGCTCTTTTCCCACAGACAAAAGCGCCGGAATATCTTCCTCTCGCACTACATGCCCCTTTTTAAAAAGCACTCCTTTTTTTTCGTCTTTTATAATCTGCGTAATATCATGACAAAGAACATGACCTGCCGCATCCTCTGTTCTGATTTCTTTCATCTTTTTTACCTCTCACAAAAATATTTTTCTCTAATTAAAGTTTATTATACCCCTCACTGCAGCTCCTTGTCAAAAAAATTGTATTTTTTTCAGACAAAATACCATCTGTTTCTGTTTTTTAATTGTCAAACACAAAACAAGCCCATGATTTCTTTCAGACAGTCTAGATAACCGGCTTTTTGCACATCCTCTCCGTAAAGGATTGATACCCTTCCAATTTCTTTACGATCCTGACTGTAGATCAGTTCTCCGGCCTTTTGTCCCTTTTTTACAGGTGCTTGAATACTGTCCGGAAGATTCCGCTTTTTTTGAATATTTTCCAAAACAGTACCGTCTGTGCTAAGGTATCGAAACGGTTTTTCATAACAAAGAGAAACCGTTTTTTGTTTTCCTTTTTTCACCGGAATATCCGGCAGCTTTTCCGGAGTCTCATCTTTATACAGGAAGCACTTGGAAAATCCCTGATCCAGAAGGATCGACGCATCTTTAACCCTTGTTTTGGAATCCGGCGCCGCCATTACAACTGCAATCATTGTGATATCATTTCTTTGCGCTACTGCTGAAAGACAAAATTTTGCCTTGCTGGTACTGCCCGTCTTAAGTCCCACACAGCCCTCGTAGCTGCGAAGAAGCCGATTGGTATTTGACAGCCCAAACTCCTTTGTGCCCTGTCTGGTGGTATGTAAGATCGTATCCATCCACACAGAGGAATACTTCAGGACCTGAGGATATTTGTTGATCAGCTCACGGCTCATCAGAGCAATATCATACGCAGAAGTATAGTGCCCATCCGAATCCGTAAGTCCACAGCAGTCTTCAAAATGAGTATTTTTCATTCCGAGTCCTTCTGCCCTCTCATTCATTTCTTTTACAAAATCCTGCTCATTTCCCGAAATATGCTCCGCCATAGCTACACTGGCATCGTTTCCGGAAGCTATCACAATGCATTTGATCATTGTCTCTACTGTCTGTTCTTCTCCCTCTTCCAGAAAAACCTGAGACCCTCCCATTGATTTCGCATAAGCACTTGTAATGACCTTATCCTCCAGTTTTAAACTACCGTTTTCCAGATGGTCGAATATCAGGAGAAGTGTCATAACCTTCGTCACACTGGCAGGACTCCGCCTTACGTCTTTTTCTTTCTGACAGATCACAGTACCGGTTTCCGCTTCCATCAATACATATCCCGGTGCACAGACATCTGAGATTTCTGTTTCTTCTGCATATACGGGTCTCACCTGCAGACAAAGAAACACCAGCAAAAGGATCCCACAAAAAAAGTTTCTCCATTTATGAATCATAGAAAGCCCTCCCATATGGGTGTTCTATTCTATTCTAAATGAAGAAACCTGAAAATATGACAGTTTCTGTTTTACAACAAAGGCGCAAAAGCTCTCAAGATACTTTGAAAACCCCGAACAAAAATATTTCTGTTTTTGCAGAATTCAATGCTGATCGGATCACAGTACTGCATTGTCTCCAAAAAATCCTCCAGGATGTCTTTGATCACATTATTTCTGTAAATCCAGACTCCATCTTCAAAATGCAGGTACAGACTTCGGTAATCCAAATTGATCGTACCCACCACTGCAATCTCATCATCACAGACAAAGGATTTTGCATGCAGGAATCCAGGCTGGTATTCATAAATCTTAACGCCTGCCTCTATCAACTGTTCATAATAGGACTGCGTCAGGAGAAATACCATCTTTTTATCCGGCACCCCCGGAGTCATGATCCGGACATCCACGCCTCCCTTTGCAGCCAGACAAAGAGCTGTCATCATCTCATTGTCAATGATCAGATACGGCGTACAGATATACACGTATCTTTTTGCACGATTAATAATATTCAGATAAATATTTTCCCCCAGAACTTCTCCATCCAAAGGGGTATCACTAAACGGCTGAATAAAACCGTTCCCTGTAAATTCTTCCGGATGATATGCATGAGGAAAATATTTTTCATAATCGATCGGCTCACGAATCGCATTGATCACATTCCACATGTGAAGAAACATAAGGGTCATATTCCAGACAGCTTCTCCTCTCAATACAACAGCCGTATCCTTCCAGTGGCCGAAACGTTCCCTCTGGTTAATATATTCGTCCGCCAGATTTATGCCGCCTGTAAAGCCGGTTTTTCCATCGATCACACAGATCTTTCGATGATCGCGGTTATTCTGGATAATATTAAGCATCGGGCGGAAAGGATTGAATACTCTGCACTTGATCCCCTTTTCTTCCAGGAACCGGTCATATTTATGCGGCAGAGTCGTCAGACACCCAAAACCGTCATAAATCAGCCTGACATCAACTCCCTCTGCAGCTTTCCTTTCCAGGATGTCCAGGATCGTTCGCCACATCACACCATCGTTAATGATAAAATATTCAATATAAATATAATGTTCCGCCTGTTCCAGTTCCTGAACAAGAACAGGAAACATATCATCTCCAACCTGAAAATACTCAGCTTCTGTATTTGTATGAGCAGGAAACGCGGAAAGACGACAGATATATTCCGACTGCACTGCTGCAGAGGGATCCTGTTCTTCGATCTTTTCATAAATTTCAGGATCTGGCTGCAGGTAAGGAAGACTTTCTCTTCGAATCTTTTCATACTGGATCTGCATATAGTCTGCAATACGTGACTGACCAAACAGCATATACAGCAAAAGTCCAAACACAGGAAAAGCCATGATCAGCATGGTCCATCCCAGCTTATAAGAAGGATTGATTTTTTTATTCAGAATCCAAAGTACAGAAAGCAAACTGATCACTGTAATCGCCAGAGAAATATATTTGGAATATTCTGCCAGTTTCCACACCAAAAGAAACAGCCAGATAAGCTGCAGAAGCATGGCAAGAACCACATAGAAAATTCTGTTAAACAAAAGCTTCAGTGCTTTTTTAAAAAACATGATGATAAAACTCATTCCAGCTCTCCAGATTTTAAAAATCCCTGACAACTGAATGTCAGGGATTTTCGCGCACAATTAATTATATTTACGTTTTCTTGCGGCTTCAGATTTTTTCTTACGACGAACGCTTGGTTTCTCGTAATGCTCTCTTTTGCGGATTTCCTGCTGGATACCTGCTTTTGCACAGCTTCTCTTGAATCTGCGAAGAGCGCTATCTAAAGTCTCGTTTTCTTTTACGATAACGTTTGACATAGACTCACACCTAACCTCCCTCCAGTTGTAGATTGTGCTAAAATACAACTGTCTGGGTATTTTTCTTGCACGAGTTATATTATATATCATAGCCTCGACTTTCGTCAACAGCTTTTGGTTAATTTTGCAAAATATTTTTCACTTTTCTTTATGCCAGCTGCTGTTCCAGGATTCCTGCCGCTGCATCAATGGCTTCCTGAGCTTTTTCCGGATTCTTACCGCCGGCCTGAGCCATGTTCGGACGACCGCCTCCGCCGCCGCCTGCAATGGCAGCCACTGCCTTGATCAGATTTCCGGCATGAGCTCCGGCTTTCTGTGCCCCGTCTGTAGCCATGGCAAGAAGATTTACTTTACCGCCGTTTACAGCAGCAAGAAGTACAACACCTTCTCCAAGCTTTTCTTTCAGCTGGTCGCCCAGATCACGAAGTCCGTTCATGTCAACACCTTCTACTTTGGCAGCAAGAAGCTTCACACCTTTCACTTCCACAACCTGGTTCATAACATCGCCGAGGGATCCCTGTGCCAGTTTGCTCTTCAGGGAATCATTCTCACTGTGAAGAGCCTTTACTTCAGCCTGAAGATGAGTGATCTTCTCTGTCACTTCAGAAGGCTGGGTCTTCAGAGCCTTTGCAGCCTCTCTGAGCATCTGCTCCTGATGTTTGTAATAGTCTACCACTGCATTTCCGGTAAGCGCTTCAATACGGCGGACACCTGCTGCAATACCGGATTCGGAAACGATCTTAAAGAGCATGATCGAAGATGTATTCTTTACATGAGTACCTCCGCAAAGCTCTTTAGAAAAATCTCCCATGGATACTACACGTACCTTCTGATCATATTTTTCTCCAAAAAGAGCCATAGCTCCGGATTTCTTTGCCTCTTCAATATCCATCACTGCTGTCTCTACCGGAAGGGCAGCCTGGATCTCCTGATTTACAAGAGCCTCTGTTTTTTCCAGCTCTTCTTCTGTCATCGCCTGGAAATGAGCAAAGTCAAATCTTAATCTGTCCGGTGTTACCAGAGAACCTTTCTGCTCTACATGGGAACCAAGAACAGTCTTCAGCGCCTTCTGAAGAAGATGAGTCGCACTGTGGTTCTTCTCTGTATCGCGGCGCTTGCTTTCTGCCACTTTCAGGGAAACCGTTTCTCCCTGAGAGATCATACCGGATTCCATATATCCCACATGGCCGAATTTGCCGCCGCGAAGCTTAATGGTATCCTCCACTACAAATTTGCCATTGGCAGTCTCGATCACACCGGTATCGCCTTCCTGACCGCCCATTGTGGCATAGAACGGAGTTTCTTTTACAAAAACAGTACCCTTCTGGCCTTCTACCAGAGAAGCAGTCAGTTCGCTTTCTCCTGCAAGAACGGTTACCTCTGACTCATAAGAAAGATGATCGTAGCCTGTAAATTCTGTTGTGACAGAAGGATCGATCTCGTCATAAACGGTAGCATCTGCACCCATATAGTTGGTCACTTCACGGGCAGTACGTGCTTTTACTCTCTGCTCTTCCATGGCAGCCTGGAATCCATCTTCATCAATTCCATAACCCTTTTCTTCAAGGATCTCTTTTGTCAGATCAAGAGGGAATCCGTAAGTATCATAAAGCTTAAATGCATTTTCTCCGGAAAGTGTTTTTTCGCCTTTTGCCTTCATCTCCTCTTCCATATCAGAAAGGATGCGGAGACCCTGGTCGATGGTTTTGTTAAACTGGTTTTCTTCGTTGGTAAGTACCTTGAAGATAAATTCCTTTTTCTCCTCAAGTTCCGGATATCCGTCTTTGGAACCTTTGATTACTTCTGCACTTAATTTTGCAAGGAAAATTCCCTCAATACCCAGAAGACGTCCATGACGTGCCGCACGGCGGATCAGACGGCGGAGAACGTAACCGCGGCCTTCGTTTGTCGGCATGATACCGTCAGAGATCATAAATGTAGCAGAACGGATGTGATCTGTGATCAGGCGGATGGAAACATCATCCTGATATTCTTTTCCGTATTCCTTATCTGCTACCTGGCAGACAAGATTACGAAGAGAGCAGATCGTATCCACATCAAAAATAGAATCCACATCCTGGACAACTACAGCCAGACGCTCCAGACCCATACCTGTATCGATGTTCTTGTTCTGCAGTGTTTCATAATTGCCGTTTCCGTCGTTTTCAAACTGTGTAAATACGTTGTTCCACACTTCGATATAACGGTCACATTCGCATCCTACTGTACAGTCCGGTTTGCCGCAGCCGTATTTTTCTCCACGGTCATAATAAATCTCTGAACATGGACCGCAGGGGCCTGCGCCATGCTCCCAGAAATTATCTTCCTTTCCAAAACGGAAAATACGTTCAGCCGGAATACCAATCTCTTTATTCCAGATCTCAAACGCCTCATCATCTTCCAGGTATACGGAAGGATACAGACGTTCCGGATCCAGTCCGACAACCTCTGTCAGAAACTCCCATGACCAGGCAATGGCTTCATGCTTGAAATAATCTCCGAAAGAAAAGTTTCCGAGCATCTCAAAGAAAGTGCCGTGGCGGGCTGTTTTTCCGACATTCTCAATATCGCCGGTACGGATACATTTCTGGCAGGTTGCCACTCTTGTCCTTGGCGGGATCTCAGCCCCTGTAAAGTAAGGCTTCAGAGGAGCCATACCTGCATTGATCAGCAGAAGGCTCTTATCTCCCTGTGGTACAAGGGAAAAGCTTTTCATAACAAGATGTCCCTTGCTCTCCATAAAATCCAGGAACATCTGACGAAGCTCGTTTACTCCGTATTTTTTCATGATCGTTTCCTCCTCTATTTCACACACACCTTATGGAATTTCTTTTTGCCGCGTTTCAGCACCATGCCTTCTTCGCTGAAATCCTCTTTTTTCACTGTGTGTTTGATATCTGTAATCTTTTCACCGTCGATGGATACTCCACCCTGTTCGATCGCACGGCGACCCTCGGAGCGGCTCGGAACAAGGCCGGTTTTTACCAGAATGGTGATAAGGTCGATGCTGCCATCCTGGAAATCCTCATCCGTAAGCTCTGTGGACGGCATATTCTCTGTATTGGCTCCGCCTGCAAAAAGCGCTCTGGCACCTTCCTGTGCTTTCTTTGCCTCTTCCTCACCGTGTACCAGATTGGTCAGCTCATAAGCCAGCACTTCTTTTGCCTTGTTCAGCTGACTGCCTTCCCATTTTGCCATCTCTTCGATTTCCTCCAGCGGAAGGAAGGTAAGAAGACGCATACATTTGATCACATCCGCATCATCCACATTTCTCCAGTACTGGTAAAAATCAAATGGTGAAGTTTTGTTCGGATCAAGCCATACAGCTCCGGACTGTGTCTTGCCCATCTTCTTTCCTTCGGAATTCAGAAGAAGTGTGATGGTCATGGCATGTGCGTCCTTGCCAAGCTTTCTGCGGATCAGTTCCGTACCGCCCAGCATGTTGCTCCACTGGTCGTCACCGCCGAACTGCATGTTGCAGCCGTATTTCTGGAACAGCATATAGAAATCATAGCTCTGCATGATCATGTAGTTAAATTCCAGGAAGCTTAATCCTCTTTCCATACGCTGCTTGTAGCATTCTGCGGTCAGCATACGGTTTACAGAAAAGTGAGGTCCCACTTCACGGAGAAGCTCTACATAGTTCAGACCCATGAGCCAGTCTGCATTGTTTACCATAAGCGCTTTTCCTTCAGAAAAATCAATAAAACGCTCCATCTGCTTTTTGAAACAGTCAATGTTGTGCTGGATGGTTTCTTTTGTCATCATCTGACGCATGTCGGTTCTTCCGGAAGGATCGCCGATCATACCGGTTCCGCCGCCAAGAAGGGCAATGGGACGGTTTCCTGCCATCTGAAGACGCTTCATCAGGCACAGTGCCATAAAGTGTCCCACATGAAGGCTGTCTGCAGTAGGGTCAAAGCCAATATAAAATGTAGCCTTTCCATTGTTTACCATCTCTTTGATCTCGTCTTCGTTTGTCACCTGGGCGATCAGCCCTCTGGCCTGCAGTTCTTCCCAAACTGTCATAATATCTTCCTCCTATACTAAAAAGCCCGGTTCCTGTCCTTTTAGGACGAGAACCGGGTCCCGTGATACCACCTAAATTCACAGAAAGCTTCCGCCTTCTGCCTCGTTGAGCACGATAACGTGTGCCGATCCGCTGCAGCCTACTTACAGGATATCCTCTGTTCGGTGCAGAGCTCCGAGATGTATTCGCAAAAGTTCCGCACGCGCCTCTCACCATCCGGCAGCTCTCTGTGTGCTTTCCTGAAGCTACTTCTTCTCTTCCAAGCCGTTTCATATACTTCTAAAAGTATACAAATCCACCCATTATTTGTCAAGAGGGATTGCCCTTTAATTTATCAACTTAAAGTGTCAAAGAACACTGTCCAATCCCTCATCTGTATAAAGCTCTGTTCCATCGGCAGCAGCCGTTGCAAGCTGATCGCACCGCTCATTCAGAGGATTGTCCGCATGTCCTTTTACCCAGCGGAACGTTACCTGATGTGGTTCTTTTGCCTTCAGAAGACGCTTCCACAGATCCACATTTTTTACATCCTGATTTTTTCCACGCTTCCAGTTTTTTTTCAGCCAGGAATCGATCCAGTGCTGATTGAACGCATCCACCAGATATTTGGAATCAGAAAAAAGTTCCACCTGGCAGGGACGGTTCAATGCCTCCAGGGCCACAATAGCAGCCATCAGCTCCATACGGTTGTTTGTTGTTTTTTTATAGCCCCGGGATAATTCTCTTTCATGAAGCTGCCCTTTGGTATCCACATACTGAAGAACCGCTCCATAGCCTCCCGGTCCGTCCGGATTTCCTCTGGCAGCGCCATCGGTATATATTTTTACATACATGTTGTTTCCTCCTGTCATACTTTATGCGCTGCAAAAGAGCGCTTCCTTCTTTTTGCATCTGCCAGGATCCTGTGGGAATTGCTGACAAAAATCTCCTCTGCACAAGTACGGCCAAATTTATTTTCTACATAGGCATAAGCCTCTCCCAGTCTGGATATGCGCTCCCTGCTCCCATGACTGTCCGAGCCTACAAAATGAACGGCGCCATGTTTCATTAATGTTTTACAGAAGCGTTTCGTGCCGAAACCTTCTTTCCCTATAAGACTGTCCGCATTTACCTGAATATAGGCTCCCATAGAAATCAGTTCCTCTACAAAATCTATATTCCCGCGCATGCAGTCATATCTCTCCGCGTGGGCAATGATAGGTTTATATCCGCTGCTAAGAAGAGCATACAAACGTTCCCGGATATAAAATGTATCCATGCGATTGGAGAACTCTGTCAATACATATCTGGATCCTGCCATCGACATGACTCGGCCTGTTCTGAGAAGAGAAACCATATCCGCCTCCGCATGAAATTCACATCCCAGGTATAATTGCAGGCTCTCGTCATACTCCCAGGCAACCTCTCTGAGAAAACGACACTCCCTGGTCACGTTCCATTTTCAGCATTCTTACTGCTTCTTTTATATCCACAGCACCATCATCCACACAGGGAAGCATATGGCAATGAATATCAACAAGGCCTGATGCCGGCATAGTTTTTCACTCCTCTAACAACATATTATTTTCGGCAGGATTTCCATACTCCTGTTTTTTCAAAATCAACAGCAGCCTGCTCTGCCTCTCTGACGATTTCCGGAGAGTACTCCAGCATGGAAAGAAGCTTGATCGCATTTCTGCTCTTTGCCCGTCCCTCTTTTAAAAGATAATTAAAAAGCACCTGGTGCTCCTGCACCTCTTCTTCAAAATGCAGATTTCGATACTGACCTTCCAGAATATAAGACAGCTCAATATCATGCGTAGCCGCAAAAGGAAGAACCCATTTCTGATTAAGAGCGCTGAGTATTCTGGAAGAAGCAGCGATTCTCTCAATGGTATTTGTACCTCTCAGCACCTCGTCAATAATGCAGAGAAGCGGTTCTTCCTTTTTACTTTCATCTATAATTCTTTTCAAAGACCGAATCTCTACAATAAAATAGCTTTCTCCCCCTGACAGATCATCTCGCAGTGCCATAGAAGTCATCACTTTCAGAAAAGGCGCCTCATAATGAGAGCAGGTACAGGTAAGCACTGTCTGAGCTAAAATACTGTTAATCGCAACATTTTTCAAAAATGTAGATTTTCCAGATGCATTGGACCCTGTAACCAATATTCCCGTTTCTGCGTCAATGCTATTTGCCACAGGTTCCCGTATCAGTGGATGATAAAGATCTTCCGTCTTCAGACGAATATGTCCCGCTTCTTTCTGCAGAAATTCCGGTCTGCACCAAAGCGGAAGCAGTTCTCGAAAAGAAGCAATAGAAATAGCGGCATCCAGTTCACCCAGACTGTCTAAAAGCGTCATAATGGTTTTCGTCTTTCCCTGGATCGATTTCAGCGTCTTATTATATGTGATAATATCGATATGAAAGACCATTCGGATATAATCAAGAATCAACTGTGCCGGATCTCCTGAATTTTCGTTTTTGCTGGTAAGAAAAAAGGCTCTTTTCTTCAAACCTGACAAAGCAATTCTGCCATCACGGATATGTTCCATCTGTTTCTTTGTCTCGGGCCAGTCCACATTTTCCATTTTTTCCGCCATATCCAGCATGCGCAAAAAACTGGAAAAGCAATCCAGGAAGGCCCCGATCCGGGCTCTGTCATTTCCTGAATAATAATAAATCACATTTCCCGTACTGAGCAATACAAATAGCAAAAGCCCCGGCGCCGGGTATAAAGGAAGAATCACAAACAACGCAGCCAAAAGCACGATCAGCATAAGCCAATGTGGACCGGTACGGACTGCAGGCGCATTTTCCAGGGCTAATATCGTATCGGCAAGTGAGCCATGCCATGTTTTCCCGACTCCTGACAGCATGATCTGCATTTTCTCACGCTTTTCTTTATTTTCCGCAAAAAATCGGATAAGATCTTCACGTTTTTCAATTTCTTCTTTTTGAAACAAGGGACGTCTTAACATATCATAAAGGACATCTTCTCCCGGTGATGAAACAGTCTGATTGATCAGCATATATATCCTGTCCATATCCAGGTCGTTCCAGGTAATATCGTCTATGCAGAATCCCTGTCCTTCTCTTCTGCGAAAATAGTGGGAAATGTTTTCGATATCTCCGGGAGAATATTCCCGTTCCGGAACCTGTCCATACACTCTTTGTATTTTCCGCCGCAGTCGTTTTTGATTTTTTTGTTTCTCATAGACAATCCATATAATAAATGAGGCAAACAAAGCTGCAGATATGAGAATCACCATTATATACGGATGCATACAACCACCTTTCTCTATGCAAAAATATCATCATGAACCCTTTTTGCTCTTTTATTAAGCTTGAGTATACTGAAAAAATTTTTTTCTGTCAATCATAACCCGTAGTCACAGAGGACATCCTGGTTTCATAATATGAAGTGTAGAACAAATTACGGAGGATTTTATAATGAGTGATTTAGCTGCTACAAACTGTGGTTGCGGAGAAGAAAGATGTGGTTGCGGATGTGAAAATCAGTGCGGTTGCGGATGCGGCGGCAATACTGCAAACGGAATCACAGGAGGCGGCTCCTGCAGTTGTATCCTTTGGCTCATTATTCTTATGTGCATCTGCGGAAACAATAACAACAACTGCGGATGCAGCAATAACAATGGGGACTGCTGCTGGATCCTTGTAATTCTTCTCCTTCTTTGCGGCGGATGCGGCAATGGATGGGGCGGAAACAACGGTTGTTTCTGATCTTTCCATAAGAAAACGGGCAGAGGTTAATTCCTCTGCCTGTTTCTTTTTTCCTTTTTTATGTTCTGTTCTTTTCTCTTTTTTTCTTTTTCTCTCAGACATTCCAGATCTATTTCATAAAAGGCGTTTCCGTCAAGAACAAGTCTCTGCTTTTTTTCCTCCAAAACAATCCCTCCATCATATGCTCTGTTTTATTATATGAGAAATGCTTTTTTCATGTACCATGGGGCAATCGTCACATATGCTGCATATCATGGATACAGAAAGCATATATTTCAGCAAAGGAGTTCGTTTTATGGATCAGGAATCAATTTCCCAGACCGCATTGGACCAGATGGTAAGCAATGACCGGGGACAGCTTCTCAAAGCAGCCGTTCCTTATCTGTCCCCTCAGGGGCAGCGGATGATCTCTATTTTTTCCAAACTTCAGGAGCTTCGTAATACCATTGCACTTTTTTCTCCGGATCGGCAGGGAATGCGCACCTGTGCCGTCTCTGTCTCAGACCCGGCAGAGGTTCTCCAGGATCTTCGGCGTTTCAGCTATGGGCAAAGCCGCCAGATACTGGATCAGACAGCAGACATGATGGCTATGATCGAGATCATAAAAGTTCTCCATGAATAAAAAAAGGAAGGGATTTATATGGATACCAATTGGCAGAATGATCCAAAACTTGCAGGTATGGATAAAACCAAACTGGAAATGCTGCAGAATCTTGCAGAACAGGGAACCGGCAAGAGCGCCTCTGATATGCTCCCGTTTCTTATGAGCGCAGCTGCCCGGGGAAAAAGCAACGGACTTCAATTTACATCTGATGAGATCTCTACTGTATTGGAAGTCCTTAAAATGGGAAAATCTCCCCAGGAAGCTGCAAAGTTAGATCGTATTGTCTCTCTTATGAAAATGATCCGGTAAGGAATCAGCTGTTTTTGCTGACTCCCTCCATAATGCATTCTCTTAAAAATGCAAGCGCATGTGCAGTTGTCTGTTCCCGTACCTTAGCACGGTTGCCGGTAAAATGGTACTCACGGACAACTGTCTTGCCATTATAACAACAGCCCATAAAGACTGTTCCTACCGGTTTTTCCTTTGTACCTCCGTCTGGTCCTGCAATTCCGGTTACAGAAAGGCAAATATCTGTTTTTGATACAAAACAGCCGCCCTTTGCCATCTCTTTTGCACATTTTTCTGAAACTGCACCATTTACCTTAAGTGTGGATTTTTTTACTCCAAGGGTTTTTCGCTTCGCCCGGTTGCTGTAGGTAACCATACCCTGAAGAAATACTTCGGATGCTCCCGGAACATTTACGATTCTGGAGGCAATGGCGCCTCCCGTACAGGACTCCGCCAGAGAAAGCGTCAGTTTCTGGTCTTTTAACATATCCACCACTGCTTCTTCCAGTGTCTTTCCTTCATCAGTAGCAAAAATGTTCTTTCCAAAACGGCTCTTCAGTTCTCTGACAATAGGTTTGATCAGTTTCTTGCACTCTTTTTCACTTTCTGCCTTCGCAGTAATCCTTAAATGAACTTCGCCGGTCTTGGCGTAAGGAGCGATTGTAGGATTCGACTGTTTTTCAATCAGATCCTGGATTTCTTCCGCAACCTGGCTCTCTCCAATGGAACAGATTTTTACCATCTGAGAATAAATGATCTCTGGCTGTTTTTTGCGTAAATAAGGAAATACTTCTTCTTCAAACATAGGTTTCAGCTCGTTTGGAGGTCCCGGAAGAAGAATCGCTGTTTTCCCGTTTTTCTCAATGATCAGACCCGGAGCAGTTCCATTATGATTATCAAGTACCAAGGCCCCCTGGGGAACCATAGCCTGTTTGTAATTATTGGACGTGATCCTGCGCTGTGCATCATTTTTTTTGTACTGTTTCAGATACGTGTCCAAAAGTTCTCTGCTGTGTGCATCCTCAACAAGAGAAAGACCCATTACCTCTGCGGTAATCTCTTTTGTGAGGTCATCTTCCGTAGGTCCCAGACCTCCGGTAAGGATAACAACGTCCGAACGATCCAGAGCTGTTTTGATCGTACTTCTCATTCTTTCTTCATTGTCTCCCACCACAGTCTGATAATACAAAGTCAGACCAAGCTGCGCACATTTTTCTGCCAGATAAGCACTGTTTGTATTTACAATATTTCCAAGTAATATTTCTGTTCCCACTGCTACCAATTCTGTAATCATCTTTTGCAGCCTCCTTTTTTCTATCCCTTAAGTAAAATGAAAGTTTCTATTATTCCTGCATGGACAGCACAGAACGGTTCTGCCATATGTAGGTGATCAAAGAAATGATCGTCAGTGCAAGTGACAGCCAGATAAAGATCTGCTCCAGCACTGCAAATGCCCCGCCAAAATGCAGGATCAACAGAATGATCATGATCATCTGGGATACCGTTTTAAATTTTCCCCAGTAGTTCGCTGCGATAACAATGCCGTTCTCTGCAGCAATCAAACGGAACCCGCTGATAATAAACTCACGCGCAATGATCACAATTACGATCCATGCCGGCAGTCTCTCCAGCTGGATCATACAGATCATTGCAGAGCATACAAGCAGTTTATCGGCCAGTGGATCCATAAATTTGCCAAAATTTGTTACCAGATGATGTTTCCTTGCAAGGTAACCATCAAACCAGTCCGTTACACTGGCACCTACAAAAATCACCAGAGAAATGTATCTGTTTGCCTCTCCTCCTATATCTGTCAAAAGAAACAGAACCATAAAAGGAACAAGTATCATTCGTCCAACTGTCAGTTTATTCGGTGTATTCATCTGCCAATTCTCCTATCAAATCATATTCCAGTGCTCCAGTTACTCTGACTTTAGCAAAATCTCCTGTCATCAAAAGTTCTCCTGTCTGCACAAAAAGATAACCGTCCACTTTCGGAGCATCTCCATACGTACGTGCGATATAAGCACTTTCCCCGGATACTTTTCCCTCTATCATGACCATCAGTTCCTGTCCGACCCTGTCATTTCCTTTTTCCAGGGAAATTTCCTGCTGAAGTTCCATAAGCTGGTCTCTTCGTTCTTCTTTCAGTTCCTCCGGAACCTGATCCGCCATTTTTTCTGCCGGAGTTCCTTCCTCCGGAGAGTAGGTAAAGGCTCCCAGGCGGTCAAATTCCATCTCGTCTACAAACTCCATCAATTCCTGATGGTCTTCCTCTGTCTCACCTGGAAATCCGGTGATCAGAGTCGTACGCAAAACGATGTCCGGAATCTCTCTTCTTAATTTTTCTACAATTTCTGTGAGCTGGGCTCTGGTAGTGCGGCGTCCCATTCTTTTCAGAATCTTGTCACTGGCATGCTGGATCGGGAGATCCAAATAATGGCATATCTTTTTTTCCTCTTTCATTACCTGGATCAGTTCATCGTAAATCTCCTCCGGATAGCAGTAAAGTACACGAATCCAGCGGATTCCCTTGATCTGACACAGTTTCTTCAAAAGGATATGGAGCGTTTTCTTTCCATAAATATCTGTTCCGTATACGGTAGTCTCCTGTGCTACCAGGATCAGTTCCTTCACGCCCTGTTCTGCCATATATTCTGCCTGTGCAAGAAGGCGCTCTTCCGGCACACTGCGGAATTTTCCGCGCAGAGAAGGAATGATACAATAAGTACAGTGCTTATCACATCCCTCTGCAATCTTCAGATATCCATAATGTCCTCCTGTAGTAAGGATCGGACGGCCGGAGTCTTCCGGGAGTTCGTTGATATCCCGATATTCCTCGAAATGTCTTCCTGCACAGGCCTCATCTACTGCTTTCAAAATATCTCTATAAGAAGAAGTCCCAAGAACTGCATCCACTTCTGGAATTTCCTGAATAATCTCCTCCTTATAGCGCTGTGCCATACAGCCAGTTACGATCAGAACCTTACAGGTACCTGCTTTTTTGTACTCTGCCATTTCCAGAATGTTTTCAATACTTTCTTCTTTGGCATCATGGATAAAACAACAGGTATTGATCACAATGATCTCTGCATCCTCTTCTGCATCCACGATCTCGTGACCGCTTCCGGTAAGAAGTGCCAGCATTTCCTCTGAATTTGTCAGATTCTTATCGCAGCCAAGTGATATAAATAATATTCTCATAAAATCTCCTGATACATATAAGGAGCGCTGTAAAAACAACGCCCCACTCTCTCTGTTTTATTCTTCGGTTTCTTCCTCAACTGTCTCAACAGTTTCTACAGCAGCCTCTGTTTCTGCTGCAGTAGTTTCTTCTGCCTGTAAAGCTGTCTCTTCTTCTTCGCTGTTATCTGCGACGATCTTTACCTGTCCCTGATAAAATTCATCAATGGCAACAGAAAGAGGTTTCTTTCCTGCTGCACCTTTTACCATAGGTTCTGCACCAGCAATAAGCTGGCGTGCACGTTTGCTGGTAGCCAATACCAGAGAGTAGCGGCTGTTCAGCATCATGGTGTTGTCGTCTTCCTCTGCGTTATTATTGATTGCCTGGATCAGTTCTGAATAGGACGGATGAATCATATTATAAATCTCCTTTCGTTAATTCCCGGGATTGCTCCTGGATTTTTTTGATAAACTCTGTATTTCGCTGTGTTTTGCAGCGTTCACTTGAAATGATCCGGTGAAGCTCGTCAACGCACTCCTCCAGTTCATCATTCACCAAAAGATAATCATAATCTTCTATTCCTTCGGCTTCCTCCGACGCTCTGCTTAAACGGGAGCGAATCACCTCGGGTGCTTCGGTTCCTCTTCCAACCAGACGTCGTTCCAGTTCTTCCATACTTGGCGGAGTCACAAAAATCAATACCGCCTCAGGAATCTTTTCTTTTATCTTCCGTGCACCCTGGATTTCAATTTCCAGGATCACATTTTTGCCTTCGGAAAGCTTCTCCTCCACATAAGGACGAGGGGTTCCATAATAATTGTCTACATATCTGGCATATTCCAGAAGCTGATCCTCACGGATCATCTGCTCTACCTCTTCTACTGTACGGAAAAAATAGGCTTTTCCGTCTTCTTCTCCCGGTCTGGGAGCACGGGTGGTCACTGAAACAGACAACGCATACTCCTGATATTTTTCCAGGAGGCGTTTCATAACGGTTCCCTTACCTGCTCCGGAAAATCCGGAAACTACTGCCAAAACACCTTTACTCATGTTCTTCTCCTCTGTCTTCAAAATCATATGCTTCCGCAAACCGCCTTGCTATGGTTTCCGGCTGAAGAGCCGATAATACAATATAGTCATCTGAAGTGACGATCACAGCCTTTGTCTTACGCCCCTGAGTGGCATCCACCAGAGAACGTGTTCCCTTAATGCTCTGTACCATGCGTTTTACCGGCGCGGCATCCGGGCTGACTACAGCAACGATCTTTTGAGAATTTACAACATTTCCAAAGCCTACATTTATCAACTTTGCCACCGATCGGTCTGCCTCCATTATTCTATATTCTGAATTTGTTCGCGAATCTTCTCAATTTCTGTCTTCAGATCGATCGCAATATCTGAAACCTGGATGTCACTGGATTTTGACAAGATCGTATTTGCCTCTCTGTTCATCTCCTGCGCCATAAAATCCAGCTTACGTCCCACACCTTCCTGTTCGGTCAGTATTTTTCTCATCCCGCGAATGTGGCTGTGAAGCCGGACAGTTTCTTCATCATTACAAATTTTATCTGAAAAAAGAACAACCTCTGCAGCAATACGATTATCATCGATCTGTGAATCTTCCAGAAGCTCATGAACTTTTGTTTCCAGTTTTTCTCTATATGCCTGGACAACTTCAGGAGAGCGTTTCTCTACTGCACATACCTTTTCATCCAGACCGTCCAGTTTCATCTGAAGGTCCTTTTTCAGATGTTCGCCTTCTCGTTCTCTTGTCTCAACAAATTTTTTGCAGGCTTCCCGCAGGGGCATCTCCAGACAGTTCCAGAGTTTTTCTTCATTTACCGGCTGCTCTTCCATAGTAAGAACCTCCGGATAACGGGAAAGCATCGTCACACTCACATCATTTTTCAGCTGAAATTCCTGTTCCATTTCTTTTAAATATCCCAGATATTCTGCTGCAAGATCACGATTGTATTTCAATGCAACGCTTCCGGCTGTATAGTCTTCGTAGGTGATAAAAATATCCACCTTGCCCCGCTGCATATAGGTCTTCATCAGATTACGGACCTGCCCTTCAAAAAGATTCAGCTTCCTGGGCATTTTGATGTTCAGATCCAGATATCTGTGGTTCACTGATTTCAGCTCTACTGTGATCTTCCACTCTTTTGTCACGGCTTCAGCCCGGCCGAAGCCTGTCATACTTTTTATCATAATGTCTTCTCACTTTGCAGGTTACTTATATCTTTACATACAGATTGATTATAAAACATCTGAACAGGGTAGTCAATTATTTTTTCGGATTGTCTCATTTTCTATGAACCATTTTTGATAATGTCCTAATATACCACAAATGAAAATGTCCCAATGAGGTATAATGCTTCCATCAGCAGATGGAGGTGACCATTATTAAAAAGGTGGAATTATCAATGGATGA
>Ga0129308_1000277_pt1 | contig 88879 bp, 75 predicted proteins | sample L827metagenome_FD_94440 | JGI IMG/M metagenome (GOLD analysis project Ga0129308, IMG submission 94440) | Ring-tailed lemur group fecal microbial communities from Wisconsin, USA - L827 metagenome | ecosystem: Host-associated > Mammals > Digestive system > Large intestine > Fecal | place: USA...
CAGGCGGGAACCTGTCCTTGATCCTATTCCATTGTTTTTCGCTTATTTCATGTCTCTTCATGCTCTCATTCTATTATATCGCCGTTTTTCACACAATAGCTAGGTTTTAAAACAGAATCTAGGTGACACATAGAGTTCACATTTTCCGGGGCAGCTTCATATGCCAGATACGCAAACTGCAGACAAGTGATGCTATATGGCAGTTCATCTAACGCGTTTTCTTCAATTTCAAACATTGTTTCCACCCGCTCACAAAAACGGCACAAGAGCTTTCGCGGTGCAGGGAACCGATACAGCTTGCTCAGCGGTACGTTGTATCCTCTGAAGCATATCAGCCAGCTGCTCCGCACCGTCTTGAAGACCGTCAATATCGCTTCCATCAAATTGAGAGAAATCCAGATCGCCGATGGAAACGGACTTTCCCCGTAAAAGCGGAATGAGAAAATGGTCGCGCAGATGCGGGCTGATATCGGTAAAAAAGTCTTCTGCCTCGCAGGATGCGAGCGCATTGACGGTTTTTTGCAAGATAGAATAATCAAGTTCTGACTTCATACAATCACGCTCCAAAAGGCACGGCATTCAAGACAGGCTTTTAATCCCGTGCGGTGTTAAGATGTTGATTCTAAGATGATTGCTTTTTTTGTTGTGCTGATACATCATTTGTGAAGCATTCGGCTCCTGCTGCGGCGCTGAAGTTACTGTGATCGTTTCCTCCGGCTGCATATAACCCTTGATCACATGCGGCACCTCGCCTCCGGCATAGCCATTGACCATGCCAGAACCGGCGATCAGGCCGACCTGCCCTACCTTGAGCGGCAGAAGAGGCTGCTTGTCCATCCGGTCCAACACATTCTCTTCCCGGTACAGCTTTTTACACAGCGCAGAGGATTCCAGCTGTCTGGCCAATTCCACTTCGTTGAAAACAGAGCCATAAAATATCTGGACTTTCGCCGTGGCTGGAGGCAGTGCATAGCTTTCAGGTGGGAGTTTATCAAGTGTAGGGATTTGCTCCAATATTTCCACACGGCTCAAAAAGGCAGGAGCCAGCCTGGAGCCGTCTTGCCTGGGAATCCGGCATCCCAGCACGGCAATCTGATGAAACTTTGTGAACTCTTTGCCACAAAAGCGGTACACGGACAGTTTTTCGAAGTTATCACATAATACACGGGCGATATCCGGAGTCAGGCGGTAATATGGAATGATGTAAATCAAAACTCCACGTTCCGCTAAATGTGGTATCGTCTCAATGAGAAAGCGGCGTTCCTCCCGGGTCCGTGTACCGTTGGCGCCTATCGTTGAAAGATACGGCGGATTCAGGTAAAGCAGTTGGAACGCATTATGACTGATACGGGAATAAAAATAGCTGCCCATCGCCACGCGTTCCAGATGCTCACAGGCTTGGCGTGCTCTGGAATCATCCAATTCTGCGCCAAACGTATGGCAGTTCCGCCCTTGGGCAATTTGTTCCAATGCAAGGCCTTCACCGCAGCAGGGATCAAGCAGATTTATCTCAGAGTTCTCGGGAAATACCAGTGCTTGCGATAAATATGCCACATGTGCCGGATCTGTGGGATAGTACCCAATCTTGGCAAGATTCGCCAGATGGCCCAACGCGGCGGAAAGGCTGTCATCTTTGATTGGAAGCAGGTCGGCAAACTTTAAAACGCTGGTCAGCATCGGCGTATAATCCGGCGCCATAATTGGAAAATGACGGACGGAGCTGACCAGTTTTTGCGATGCTGACGCCAACTCTTCCTGGCCGATTTCCAGAAGAGAAAGTCTGCTGCCATTCAAAAGGCTGCAGAGCTTTTCTTTTCCGCGCACGATGGAATCATAAACGGGGCGGGCTGTTTCCAGCCCGTTTTTTCGAAGCATTTTGTCCAGCCTGCGGCGAAGCTTTGCAAGCTCGGCAGCCGTGGATCGCAGCCCTGATTGTGCATTGAATAAACAGCGCAGGGAATAATAGGTTTCCAACTCCATTGGCGGCACCTCCCGCCGCTTTCGGCCGGGATTTTTCTTCGCTACCCGGTAAGACCGGACTGGAAACACATTTCACTGCCGGTGTGTCGGAACCGTCTGCACAGGGTGTATAGACTCCATGCGCTTCCCGTTCCCGAATCATTGTATCCATTTGGTTCAAGTGATGCTCCATTTTGCAAATCAACTGGTCCAGCACTTCGTCTGTCTGTTCTGTCTGTTTTTCGACAGCCCGGGCATCCGTCTCCTGGATGGCCTCTTTCTTGGTATGCCTCTGCTTTTCCAGATGCTTTCCTCTGGCGCGGATGTGAGACAGGAAACGATGCCACCAGACCGTCCTGCGAAATCTGCGCAGTGAGTAATCCCGCTGAGGAACAATCACGCAGTCCTGAAGATCCCCATTCTCACATCCCAGCAACGGTGTGGCGGCACAGGGCGCGACCAGATATTTCGCAACAAGCGAAACTAGGCACCAAATGCGTTTGGAAATATGAACGTTTTCTGCATAAACGCGGCGTGAAATCACTTCTCGTGCTTTTAAACTTCCTTCGCATGTAACGGACGACAGGCGGAGCTTGTCCACTTCCATGTCGCCGACCTGCACGCTGCCTTTGCCGCGGCAGATCACGGCAGATATCTTTCCCTCGACAATGAGGCTTCCGTCCACAATGAGTTTGCCGACGCGCAGCGTTTCAAAGCGTACGGTCTGGCCATAAGGCACGTACAATCGTTCGATCAGGCAGATTCCTTTTTCCATGTTATGCAGTTCTCCTTTGTCTTTTTTTATTGCTTTCCGCCCGCACGTTGATGCTGGCGGCTGAAAACACGGCGGAGCGAGTCGTCAATTTGCCCCGTGCAACGATGTTGTACACAAAGTCTGTTACCACGGTCGCCGCCATGATGTTTGCGGTGATGCTCTGAGGTGCGGAAACCGCGGCCTCCGCGCAAGACAGTTCGCTGGGAAATTTATCGGTTTCCTCAAGCATATCCGGGTACAGTTTGCAGACTGGCTTGTAAATCGTGCGCCTGTTGCAGCGGATACCACATACGACCTGTCCGGAAAACTCATCGTTCCCGCTGTCGATATAGACCAGATGTGAAGACCTTTCAAATACCCTGTGGCACATCTGCCTGGATTTGTTGTTATCCACGCACCCGATCAGAATGCTCAATTCCGGCACTCGTTTTCCGTCCAGCCAGATGTCGCCTGGTTGGACCATCCGATACAGATCTTCATCTTTTTCGAGAAATGCGGGGTGGTAGAGAGTCTCCATCCCAAATGCTTCGGCGTAGCGTGTCGCAAGGACTTTAGCTTTGTTTTCGCCAAGATCGGCAGCGCAGAAATTCTGGCGCACGAGATTTTTGGTTTCTACAAGATCACCGTCTACAATATTGATTTTTACAGGTCGGTTCAACGTATGCATCAGACGGTAAAGATGCGGCGCCACATAGCCTCCGGTTCCTCCTGCTCCGAGGAGAAGGATTTTGACCGGACGGCACAAACTGAAGTTCATAATGCATTTCCTTTCCTGTTGGCAGTGAATGAAGGAGCAACCGAAGCTGTCCAGTATTCTGGAAACTCTGCCGGACTCACCTCGACCACATCTTCCAGTGGGATTTCCATAAATTTTCCGCCGTTGGAAATCCGCGCGCGGATCTCCGGGGATGGTCTTTGCAGACGGCCGACTACGATGTAGAGCCTGGTCGCCAATTCATCGCGGTTATCCTGCTCACTGAAAAACGCCGGCATGATGTTGTGGGAGTGAACGTCCGCATAGTAATAGAAGCGCTCCTCGTCTAACTGTCCCGGCTGTTCTTCGGGCACATGGATTTCCACACCGGAAACGTGCTGATAGGGGACAACGACTAAAAAACGCTTTTTGAGTGAATCCCAATAAATCTGTACCATAACTTCCAGCGGATGCTCCTGTTCCGTGTAGTGCCGAAAAAAAGCAAGGATCCGTTTGAAAAGCTCAGAGGGGATGCGCGGCAGGGCCGGCTGAAAGCCGGCCCTTACCTCGCTCAGTTCATGAATGTGATTCGTGGGGGTTACGAAAACCCCAAGCTTGTTTTTTCGCATCTCGTACATTTGGCCGTCGCGGGCAGGAAACAGACAGATAGGCTTAGACGATTGCGCTGCATCTTCTGGGGATAAGAGAATCGCCTTGTAGGCGGCGATACCTTTTGACTTTCCCGCTACTGTGGGTTTGACAAAACAGCGCGGACGCTTGTCCTTAGCTTTTTTCAGGCCCTCCAGAAACTCTTTGGACAGCTCAATTTCCTCTTTGACCTGCGCAATTTTCTGCTTTGTTGGAGACGAAATGGGCTTTGTCACCCGGCCGTATTGCACAGTCCAGGACACGCGTTTGCTGTCTTCAAGCTCCAGAAAGTCAGGCTCCTTTTCCGCACGCAGCTGCTCAAAGGTCATGTCCCCATCGGAGATATCTTCTTCGCACGAGCCGTACTTGAACACAGGCGGAAGTTCCATCAGTGTCCGTGCGTCCTGCTGTGCGGCAGCTGCTTCGGTCTGATCTGCCAGAGAAGCCATCATATTAAGCGTGGATGTCTTTTCAGAACCCGCTTGATTGGAAACGCTTTCTTGGTAAACAGCTGTGTTTGCGGCGTTATCATCAGCTTTGGTGACCTGAGCCTCTGCATTTGTGAAAGCTTCCGCAGATGCTTGGGGAGGGGGAGCAGGGACGCGATGCTGTGCCGGATCCTCAGTACAACCGGCCTCAGAAGCCTTTTGTGCAGCGGCTTTCGGATGCGGCATAGGCTGATGTCCTGCGTTAGGCATACTGGGAACAGGAGGTGGGACGGAGTCCACGGGTTCGCTCTCGAACGGGTCCTCAAAGTCTCCGCCGAGCATTTCAAAGTCCAGATCGTCGAATAAATCACTCATACAAAATCCTCCTTGTCGGATGATAAATAAAAAAGCCATACCGGCGCCCAAACAGGGCATCAGTATGGCTTGCGGTTCTAAAAGGCATAGTTGTACTCAGACAGGTGCAGAGCGGCACATCCGTCTCTGCGAAACTCCTACCTGAAAATAACTCTTACCTTAAAGAATAAGTCTATTGTACACCACAATTTTCTGGTTGTGCATTTACAAAATTTGTTTGAAAGAAATTTTTACGCCGAACTGGCGGAAACGACGCCATAAACAGCCATATCGAATCTCATGGTCATTTGAAAGCGGTCTGCTGTTGTATGAGAAATTTTTGAGTATTGTACAACAAACACAAAAGGACGGGAATCCTGGTGCGGAGGGTACGATGTAGCCAAGGCAGGAAAGAATGTGATAAAAATCTCGGGGTACGTCAAACACCAATTGGAGAAAGGCCGGGTGGAAGAGCAACTGACAATTTTGAAATAAGCCCGTTTACGGGTGGCAAGTAATAAAACTTTCACGACTGGCGGATCGTATTTGCTTGATTTGGCGCGCTTGCTAACAATATAGGGCTATGCCCGCATGTGAAAAAACACCGGCCGGGGGTATTTATTGCGATCATAACTTTCTAGGGTCGGCAGGTTCCCTCCCGATACTGCATGGGCGTACAGCCGGCCACCTCGTTGAAAACGCGGCTGAAATAATTGCGCGTGCCGAAACAAAGCCAGTCACTGATCTCCTGCACGCTCAGCTCCGTGCTGCGCAGCAGTATCTTGGCCCGTTCCACCTTGGCAAACTTCACGTAATCGCTCACAGAAAGGCCGGTCTCCTCCTTGAATTTGTGGGTCAGGTAATATTCCGTATACCCCACCAGGGCGGCCAGATCCCGCGCGCGAATCTTTTGACCCAAATGCATCTCGATATGATCCACGCATTTCTGCACCTGGGGTGATAATTTGGGGTTGGTGCGGCACTTGTGCACCCGCCGCACAAAATCGTCGTACATCAACGTGGAAACGGAGGCCAGGTCGGAATATTCCGTGGCGCGCTCCACACTTTGAATGTAAGAGTCGCCCAAGGAATAGGCCTCCTCGGGTGAAAGGCCGCCCTCGATGGCCGCCCGGCACACAATAGAGGTGAACACCGTGATGGAGGTTTTAGCCTGGCGCAGCGGGTCTCGCCCCTGTACAGGCACGCCGTTGCTGATCAGCATCGAGGCGTTCAGCGCGCTTTTGTAATTCAAATCCCCGGTGCGCACCATCTGCAGCATGGCCTGTTCGGCCATCCACACCTTGTGACGGTCCCGGTGAGCCGGGGTGCCGCTAGGCGCTTCGGTGGCGCCGGGCTGGAAATTCAGGCTACTGGCGTCCAATTTCTCTCCGGTCAGGCAGTAGTGCAGCATCAACAGATAGCGGGAAAAAACAATGTTCTGCGCCACGGGGATTTCCGGCAGTGCGTTCAGAAATTGGTGCTTCCACGCCAGACTGATTTCCAGCCTCTCGTAATACGTAAACCCGCGCTCCACATCCTTCATGGACACGTCGTAGAAAAACGCCGGTCCGATGGCGTAAGCGCGCAGAAGCTTCCCGTTTTCCCGTAGGAAGTCCACGCCCCAGATCAGCCCCATGGCCGTGCCCAACACTGCGGGCGGTCCTCCCGCGCGGCCCAGAGTCAGCATCTTTTCCTTACAGCCAAAATTGGCAAAAGCCGTAGCCAGCAACGCCTCGTCCGGGCAGTTGGAGGACAGCAGTTGCCCTTCGCCGTCGTAGTACCAGGTATAAAGGGTGCTGCCGCAGCCGATCAATTCCTGGAACAATGCAAGCTTTTCAGTCATTTCCATGGCCGCCGCCGCCTTCCTTGATGCAGATTATCTTTATCATAATATAAAAAACGCGAATTGGCGAGGGGGAAAGCGAAAAAATCTCTCTGATTTCTCTTTGCGGATGTTTTTCATCTGAGAACCGGCGGTCCAACCAAAACTGTCGTGTGGCAGAACAAAACCTAAAAGCAGGGGTTATTGCAAAATAGAAATGAAGTAGCAATCTGCACAAAGAAAGCCTTGTAAAACAGAAAAGCCGGAGCCCTTTATAGTTTGTAATTACCATAAAGGGCACCAGCTTTTGCGTATTATTTTTCCAGGCAGCTATTTTGTAACAGCCCTTTTGCCGGCTGCGCGCAGCCACACAACATAGTACAGAAACTCTGGTAAAATTAACAGCCCGCGGGCACACCGGTTCCCTGGTCCGGCGGTAGCCGCCGGAAAGTTTTTTCGGTCAAGTCCCGGCGTATCCTCCCAGTACCGCCAGGCTCGGTTTCGGGGTGCGGGCCATGGTTTTGCGATCCACGGTGACGAGGCCAAAGTTCATGGCGTAGCCCTTCTGCCACTCGAAGTTATCCAACAGGCTCCAATGAAAATAGCCCTTGACGGGCAGGCCGTCGGCGATACAGCGGCGAACGCCGGCCAGTGCCTGGTCGATAAAAGCCACGCGGCGGGTGTCGTCGGCGGTAGCGATGCCGTTTTCAGTGATAATCAGGTCCCCGTGAAACTCCTCAGCCACCCTGCGGAGAACGTGTTCCAGGGCTTGGGGATAAAATTCGTAGTCCATCTGGGTCAGCTCGGCACTCTGTGGGGCGGGCAGCTGGCCCTCCGGGCCGTACAGCGTGCGGGTGTAATTCTGCACGCCGAGGAAATCGTCGCCCTGGATATAAGGAAGATAATGGGTGAACTCCTCCTCCCACGTGGCGGCGGCGAAGGCCTCACCGCCCGGCTGGGGCTGCAGGTCGTGGAGGGAGAGGGTGAGGCCCACTTTGACATGGGGGCAGGCGGCCTTGACAGCTTGCCGCGCGGCGGCGTGGGCACGCAGGGCCAGCAGGTCTCCGGCAGGGGTGCGCTCGCTGACGAACACCTTGGGCTGGGGATCGCCGAACACGCCGGTGTTCTCGGCGGCGGCAAACTGCATATTCTCCATCATCTTCTGGAAATTCATGCCCACCTGCACGGAGCCTTCGGCAGATTTGCCCGCGCCGGCGGCCTGCTGTGCCATCAGCTGGAAACGCTTGGCGATGGCAGCCAGCTGTAGCCCCATGTTGGCCTCGTTGATGGTGCAGATGTAGTGAAGCTCACCGCCCAGCTGCCGCGCCACATAGCCGGCATAGCGCGCGAAAAAATCCACCGTGGCTTCGGCCTCCCAGCCGCCCTTGGTGATAAGCCATTTGGGGCTGGTGAAGTGATGCAGGGTAATCACAGGCTCCACACCATAAGCCTTACAACAGGCGATGACTCTGCGGTAATGCTCAATTTCGACGGGGTCGAACTGGCCCGCCCGGGGCTCGATGCGCGCCCACTCGACCGAGAAACGATAGGCGTTCAGTCCGGCGTCTGCCAGCAGGCGGATGTCCTCCTCGTACCGATGATAATGGTCGCAGGCGATGCCGCTTGGTTCGGTAAAACTGGTGTGGGGCAGCTGTTCCTGCGCCCAATAGTCGGAATGAATATTGTTGCCTTCGACCTGATGAGCGGCGGTGGCCGCTCCGATTAGAAAACCCTTCTCAAATTTGTCCATGATGTTTCTCCTTTTTCACAGATGTCCCGTTCTGTGCTTGTATCATAGCACACTGCGGGAACGGCGTAAGTGCACTTATTCAAAAAAAAGGATATATATTCGTGTTGAGAAGAAAAACGCGTGAATTTTTACCCTTAACAGTAAAAAATCATCCCATTGAAGCTGAGAGGGAGTGGTATAGTGAGGACAAAAGAACCCCGCCGGGGAACGTTTAGGAGGAAAAGACTATGTTCAAAAAAAAGTCCACCGCCAGTGAGATTGACGGTGTACAGTACCGCCGCGCCAAGACATGGCAGATCGTTCTGTGCGCCTGTAACGCTCTGCTGGGGCTGACGGTCTACTCGCTGATCGGCATGGCCAGTTACTCTGCCAGCATCGGCTACGGTATTGCCACGGCCGCTGTCGGCGTGATTTTGACCGCTACTCGCATTTTCGACGCCATCACCGATCCGCTGGTCGCATTCCTGTACGACCGGGTGAACACCCGGTTCGGCAAGGTTCGCGTGTTGCTAATCGGCGGTTATGTGGTGGAGGCAGTGGCCCTGTGGCTGATGTTCGACGTGATGTCCAGCAAGGGATTCGGCGTGGTTACCTTTACGCTGCTGTACATGCTGTATGTGGTGGGCATGACCGTGAACAATATGACTGTGCAGACACTGAACCCCATCCTTTCCAACGACCCCCAGCAGCGGCCCACCATTGGCGTGTGGAACACCGTTTTCAACTATGTTGTGCCCATGATCTTCTCCATCGTGCTGAACGTAGTGCTGCTGCCCCTGTGCGGCGGCACGTACAATCAGCAGTTCCTCTCCACCGCAGTACACCTGGTGATTGTAATCGGCGGCATCGGCACTCTGCTGACCTGCATCGGCATTTCTTCCTTCGATAAGCCCGAAACCTTTCAAAGCATCGGAAAACGCGAGCACTTGAAGATGAAGGATATGCTGGATGTGCTGCGGCACAACCGCCCCCTGCAGTGCTATATTGCCGCCAATGCCTCAGATAAGATTGCCCAGCAGGTGGGCAGCCAGTCCATCATTATGACCATGCTGTTCGGCATCATCATCGGCAATATGGGACTGTCTACGATTTTGACGATGATTTCCATGTTGCCCTCCATTATCTTTGCCATATTCGGCGCCAAGTACGCTGGCAAGCATGGAAGCAAAAAGGGCATTGTGACCTGGAGCACCGTGTGCATGGTGATTGCCTTGGTAATGATTGCCTACTTTGCCATCATTGACCCCACCAAGATCGCCGCGATGGGTCCCCTTATGATTATCTATGTACTGTTGAACCTGGCTTTCAACGGTGCCAAGATGTGCGTGACCACCAGTGGCACTGCCTTCATGGCGGACGTGATCGACTACGAACTTTACCGCAGCGGCCAGTTTGTGCCCGCCGTTGTTTCGGGTACTTATAGCCTGCTGGATAAACTGATTTCCTCTTTCGGCGCGCTGATTGCCACAGCTGCCGTAGCGCTGCTGGGGTACACCACCACCATGCCCCAGCCCGGCGACCCCTGCACCACGCCCCTGTTCTGGATGACGATGGCCCTGTACTTCGGTCTGCCCATTCTGGGGTGGATCGTCTCCTTGGTGGCCATGCGCTTCAGCGACCTGGACAAGGCCAAAATGGTGGAGATCCAGAAGGCGATTGCCGAGAAGAAGGCCGCAGCCAAAGCACAAGTCATTGCGGAAAACATGAAGTGAGCACTTTTCCCTGGGACCGGAGGGGCCGCGTGCCCTTCCGGCCTTGGAGGTTATAGGAAATAAGGAGTTTTACCCCCATGAGCAAGACGATTTTATTGAACGACGCGGGCTGGACCTTCAGCAAGGAGGGACGGGACGAACCCGTGACCCTGCCCCACACCTGGAATGCCGCGGACGGCCAGGACGGCGGCAACGACTATTACCGCGGCACCTGCTGCTATACCTGCGCGCTGGAAAGGCCCCAAATCCCCGCGGGCGGCCGTGCCGTACTGCAATTTGACGGTGCCGCCATGAGCGCCGCCGTGGGCCTGAACGGCAAAACCGTGGCTGAGCACAAGGGTGGCTATTCGACATTCCGCGTGGACATCACTGACGAACTGCGGGAGCACAACCTTCTGACTGTGGCCGTTGACAACGGCGACAACGACACTGTTTACCCCCAAAAGGCGGACTTCACCTTTTACGGCGGCATCTACCGCGATGTGACGCTGCACCTAGTGCCTGCCGTCCACTTTGCTCTGGCGGAAAACGGCGCCGTGCCCGTGAAGGTTACACCCGTGGTGACAGACCTGGCCGCCAAGCGGTGCGAGGTGACCGTGGAGGCCTTTGTAGTGGGGGCGCAGAGGGCGCAGTTTACTCTGGACGGGCAGACGGCCGATGCCGTTGTAGAGGACGGCGCAGCCAGGGCTGTGTTCACGCTGGAAAACGCCCGCCTGTGGGACGGCACGGATGACCCGTATCTATATACCGTGACCGCGCGGTTGGAAAACGGCGAGGAAGCCGATGCCCGCTTCGGTTGCCGACGATTCGAGATTGACCCGCAGAAGGGCTTTCTGCTGAACGGCCGCTCATACCCGCTGCGCGGCGTGTCCCGCCATCAGGACCGCAAGGGTGCGGGTACTGCCATCACCCGGGAGATGATGGAGGAGGACATAGCGCTGATTCTGGAAATGGGTGCCAACACCGTCCGACTGGCCCACTACCAGCACGCCCAGGCATTCTACGATCTGTGCGACGAGAAGGGCTTGGTGGTTTGGGCGGAGATCCCCTATATCACCATGCACATGCAAGGAGGCCGCACCAACACACTGACTCAGATGGAGGAACTGATTGTACAAAACTTTAATCACCCCTGCATCGCCGTTTGGGGCCTGTCCAACGAAATTACGGCCGCCAGCCCGGTGAACGAGGAGCTGCTGGAAAACCATCGCGCTCTGAACGAACTGGCTCACCGCCTAGATCCCACCCGCCCCACTACCATGGCCAGTGTTTTCATGTTGGAGACCGCCAGCCCGATTTTGGAAATTCCCGACGTGAACAGCTATAACCTGTACTTCGGCTGGTATTTGGGAGAACTGGATCAGAACGATGATTTTTTCGACGAGTATCACCGCCAATATCCCACCCGCTGCATCGGCCTTTCGGAGTACGGTGCAGACGCAAACCCCGCCTACCAGACAAGCAGCCCCGAAAAGGGCGATTACACCGAGGCTTACCAATGCCTTTACCACGAGCATATGGCGCGGATGATTGACAGCCGTCCCTGGCTGTGGGCCACTCATGTGTGGAATATGTTCGACTTTGCCGCCGACGGCCGGGACGAGGGCGGCAAGAACGGCGAAAATCAGAAGGGCCTGGTGACCTTTGACCGTAAAACCAAGAAAGACGCCTTCTACCTGTACAAGGCCTATTGGAGCAAGCAGCCCTTTGTGCACATCTGCGGCAGCCGCTACGTGGACCGCACCGAGGATGCGACCGAGATCAAGGTGTATTCCAATTTGCCGGAGGTCTCGCTGTACAAAGACTGTCGGCTGGTGGAAACGAAGCGGGGGAAACGGGTGTTTACCTTCACTCTGCCCATCAGCGGCCGGCATTCCATCGAGGCCCGCGCCGGGGGCTATTCCAGCGTGATTCTGGTGAACCGGGCGGACCAGCCGAACCCGGAGTACGCGATGGAAAACCGCAGGGCCGTGAACAACTGGTTTGACGGTGAGCTGGACGAAAGCTGTTGGAGCATCAAGGACAACATGGCTGCCGCCATGGCGGATCCCCAGGTCGGACCAATCCTGCAAAAAATAACCGAGAAGGCCGCCGCCGCCCGGGGTGACGTGGCCGCAGCTGTGAAGGACAACCCGGCCTTGGTGGCCATGATGCAGCGCGCCATGCAGCGTATGACGGTGGAAAGCATGCTGAAACAGGGCGGCGCCGACTCGGAGAGCATGAAGCAACTGAACCGCGTGCTGCAGAGCATCAAGAAGGAGCAAACGAGATGAAACAGACTTACTGCAACCCTTTGGACCTGGGTTACCGCTACCAGCATATGAAGGAAGGCCCCCACGCGGCGGGTTTTCGCGAGGGGGCTGACCCCACACTGGTGTATTTCAAGGGGACCTATTACATGTTTGTGTCCATGTCGGCGGGATTTTGGCATTCAGGCGATTTGCTGCATTGGAATTTCCATGCTGACCCGGACCTGCTGATTTACGATTACGCCCCTGACGTGCGCCAGGTGGGGGACTACCTGTACTTCTGCGCGAGCCGCAAGGGGCGTAACTGCCCTGTCCTGCGCACAAAGGATCCTCTGACCGAGCCGTTTACCGAGGTGAGCGCAGTCTTTGAATTCTGGGACCCGGATTTGTTTTGGGATGACGACGGCCGCGTTTATTTCTACTGGGGATGCTCGAACACCAGCCCCATTTGGGGCGTGGAGTTGGATCCCGATACCATGACCCCCATCGGCGAGAAGAAAGAGCTGGTGTTCGGCCGCGAAGAGACCAACGGCTACGAGCGCCCCGGTGACAACGGTGTTGTGAACCGCGAGGCCAGCGTGTTGTACCGATCATTGAAGCCGTTCTACGACGAGACGACCGGCGAACTGCACCTGCCGCCCCAGATGGCACAGATGCCGGGTATCAACTCCGAGGCGCTGACGGCCATGTTTGGCGCCGTCGGCAAGCCGTACGTAGAGGGCGCCTTTATGACCAAGCACGACGGCATCTATTATTTGCAGTACGCCTGTCCCGGTACCCAGCTCAACACCTATTGCGATGGTGTTTACACCGCCAAATCTCCCCTGGGACCATTCACGCAGCAGCAATCGAACCCCTTCTCCGCGAAGCCGGGCGGGTTTATCACTGGCGCGGGCCACGGCAGCACCATTGCCGACCGGTATGGTAACTGGTGGCACGCGGCCACCATGCGCATCTCCGTCAATCACGATTTTGAGCGTCGGGTGGGCCTGTTTCCGGCGGGGTTCGACAAGGACGGCGTGCTGTTCTGCAACCAGAATTTTGCCGATTACCCCCACGAAATCCCCGCGGGCCCCTTTGACGCGGCCACTCAGCAGCCCACGTGGATGCTGTTGAGCTACAAAAAGCCGGTCACGGCCTCCTCCACGGCCGCAGACAGTGATCCGACGCTGGCCGTAAACGAGGACTGCCGCAGTTGGTGGAGCGCGGACAGCGCCCAATCCGGCGAATGGTTGTGTGTAGACCTTGGCAAGGACAGTGATGTCCGCGCCATCCAGGTCAATTTGGCTGACGAAAAGCTGGTGGTGGATTTCCCCTCGGGCAGCTATGGCGATGACCGCAAAACCCGCCATATCGAAACGCGACCGCAGATTTCCTGCTACAAGGTGGAAACCAGCTTGGACGGCAAGATCTGGACGCTACGCGAGGACGTTGCCCGCGAATGCTGCAATGGCTATTACGAGTACGCCGGGGGCCTGCGCGCGAGGTATGTGCGGGTGACCGGCGGCCAGCTTCCCTATGGCCAGGCCCTGCGCATCAGCGGCCTGCGGGTGTTCGGCAACGGCGCGGGGGAAAAGCCCCCGCGGGCAAAGGCCGCCGCCGCGCGCACCGGCCCGCTGGACGGCAGGGTGCGCTGGCAGCACATCGAAAATGCCCAAGGCTGCAACGTGCGCTACGGCACCGACCCGGAAAAGCTGTATCAGAGCTGGCTTGTGTACGATGACGATGAGGCGGCCCTTTCCACGCTGACGGCCGGGCAGGACTATTATGTGTGCGTGGACAGCTTCAACGAGAACGGCATCACGCCGGGGGAAACCATCAAAATGGAGGGATGAGCGATAGCCGTGAAAACAGAAAAGAAAAAAACAAACACCAAAAAAATTGTTTGCCGCGTTCTGGCGGGTGTTGTTGTATTTTTCGCGGTGGAATGGATTTTTATCGGATGGCGATATCATTTTGGCCCTTTGAAGTTTTTAGGGGAGCTTCGCTTGCAGGGTATGCCCGGCAACGGCGAAGCCTATGATTTTTCTCATATCGAACCGATGGCAAACAGCCCCTTGGAAGACAAAACAGTATTGTTTCTGGGTTCTTCGGTCACCAACGGTGCGGCGGCACTGCATCAATCCATCCCAGAGTACTTTGCGGCTCGCATGGGCTGTACTGTTATCAAGGAAGCGGTGGATGGCACAACACTATGTGACAACGGGAAAACTTCCTATATCCAGCGTATGTTGAACAATATAGACCCAAACCAGGAGATTCATCTGCTGGTCTGCCAATTATCTACGAATGATGCCTCCAAAGGAATGCCCTTGGGTGAGTTCGGCGATGCTACCTCAACCATTACCGGTGCAATAGAGTATATCATCCGGTATGCCAAAGAGACCTGGAATTGTCCGGTGGTATTCTATACCAATGTCCGATTCGAGAGTGACGCTTACTCGGCCATGGTTGGCCGCCTGCGTGAAATCGCGGAAAGGTACGGAGCCGGCGTGTTGGATTTGTGGAGCGACGATATGTTCAACCAAATCAGTGAGGAGAAGCGAACGTTGTATATGAAGGACGAGATTCATCCCTACAAAGCAGGCTACCGCGATTGGTGGGGACCGGAGTTGGAAAAACAAGTGATCACCTATTTGAAACAATAAAAAGAGGTGCTTTAATGACAACAAAAGCAGTGCAGCAGTTTATGCTGGGAACCGTTTTGGGCAGCGAGCGAGAGGCCCGGCAGACGCTGGCCGCCATGAGGGAGGCAGGGTACGATGGCATTGAGCTATGCGGGTTCATGATTCACCCCATCGGCTTTGCGGTGAAAATGCTGACCAAGGCCGCTGGGATGCCGATGGGAAAGGGCGGCAATCTGGACTGGCACAAACTGGTGCGGGACGTGGGGCTGCAGGTGGTCAGCCTGCACACCGACCTGGGCAGCCTGGAGCGAGACGCGGGGGCCGTGGCCAGAGAGGCAAAAAGCTTCGGTACAAACTACGTGGTGATTACCGGTATGTACCGTTTTGACTACGGCGACGAGACCGCCCTGCATGACTTGGCCCGGCGGCTGAACCGAGCCGGCGAGGCGCTGGCCCAAGAGGGTGTGGAGCTGCTGTACCACAACCACAACTGCGAGTTGCGTCGCGTGAACGGCCGACAGCGCGCCTATGATATTTTGATGGAGGAGACCATGCCGCAGTATGTGAATTTTGAGTTTGACAGCTACTGGTTCACCGAGGGCGGTGCCGACGCCCTGGCCTGGATGCGGCGCCTGGGCGCCCGGATGAAGCTGTGGCATATCAACGACCGCGGGACCCGCATGGCTGGCAGCGCCATGACGCCGATTTTAAAGACCAACAGCATGGAGCTGGGCACCGGCAACATGGATCTGGACAGCCTGATGGCTCAGGCGCTTTCCGTAAATGTGGACGCCGTGATTTTGGAAAGCCATCGCAACTGGATTGACAAGTCTCCGGTGAAAAGCCTGCAGATTAGCGCGAAATATTTGAATAAGCATCTGTAAACAAAGCACCGCCCCGCTGCGAAAGCCATTCGCGGCGGGGCGGTGCTTTGTTTGCTTAGGGGAAATCCTCCAGGCGCCAGCTGTCATGCCAGCGGATCTCTGGTTTGCCGCCAGAAAAGGTCAGCGGCAGCCACACATAGGTGGAGCGGCTGGTATCGTTGCGCTCCAAATCTGGGCGGGCGGCGAATAGTTGTTCCTCCTGTGCCGTGGCCTTATAATGCTGGGGCTGATAATGGGAGGCCACCACGCGGCGGATGGCGTCGGCGGATTTTCCGTCCAGCAGATGGTCTGGCATCCAGCGGTCGGCCACAGCAATGTATAGATTTTTGCCTGGCACAGGAAACACTTGGGAAATCTGGCTGTTGAAGGACGCCAAGGTGCCGTCGTCCACGTGTGGGTCCCCGATGGAGGCAAAGGGACCGTCCCAGGTGTCGGCCACGGCGGCGTCGCTTTGGTTCGGCGTATAGCCCGTCGTGCCGCTGGTGATCACATATTTTTTGCCGCCGTGGGTAAACAGCGTCACGCCCTCGCGGCAGAAGGGCGGGGTCAGGCCCTCATACTGGCTGCTGACCTCCCGCGTGACGGAACAAAAGTCCGGTGCCAGTACAAAGCCCGCCACCCGCTTGGGGGTGGTGTCCACGTAGAGATAGGCCTGTGTGCCATCTACAACCAGGTCAAAATCGCCCACGCTGCCACCCAAGGGATAGTAATCCTCAGCCACGACGGTGTACGGGCCTTGCAGCCTGTCCGCCTGAAGGATGGTAAAGCAGCTTTCAGCGCCGGAGATCTTGACCCACATTACATATTTTCCGGTGGCGGCGCAGTGGATAATATGCGGCCGATCCACATATTTTTCCGGGAAAAGGTTGCCATCGGGATTTGTCAGGTCGGGCAAAGCGACAAGGCCCAGGTCCTGCCAGTTGTACAGGTCGGTGGAGCGGTACATGCGGATGCCCCAGGTCCAGATGGAGCTTTTCCCAGTGGTGAATTCCTTGTTCTCGCCGTACCAGTACCAGATGCCGTCTTCTTGATATACCGCGCCGCCGTGGGCCTGGATGGGATTCCCGTTTGTATCCAGCCAGGGCCGGCCGGGGTGGAAGGCGTCATAGCGCACCGCCCGTTCGAGGTGGACTTCCACTTTGCGAGCGGCCTGCAGGGCGCGGTATTGTTCCACCCTGGCGCTGTCCTCGGCGCTTAGGGGTTTTGCCGCGCCGTAGGCCTTCAGGGCTATGTCCAGCGCGGCTACCTGCCCGGCAGGGAACATCTGGGGCGCATAGCCCTGAGCCGTGCGGATGGCGATGCGCGCCGCGCCGGGGGCTTGGCTTGCCAGCGCTTCCATGGCGGGCAGATACTGCCGCACCAGTGCCAGTGCACCGGCGTCCTTCTGCAAATCGTTCCAAGTCAAATTGATTCCGTATTTCATTAAACCACTCCTTTTCGGCAATCGGTTCTTATACCGATGGGGCTTTACACTGTATGGGTGCCGGGCGGCAAAATCAGCTTGCGGCCGTCGGGCAGGATGACGTTGGCGGTCATGTTGGCGGGAATGGTAAAGGTGTAGACCACCGTGTCACCCTGATACCGCCAGCCGCTTTCGATGGTGCCGACGGGAGAATGGTAGATAGCCTTGGCGTGCCCTAGAGACTTATGGGGGGTGGGGGCGATGGCAAGCTCCCCGTCAGCCAGACGAATGCCGCACACCCCGCCGAACAGCCAGCCGCAGATGGCTCCGTAGGAGTAGTGGTTCAGCGAATCGTGGGGGCGGCCGGCGTCATCGATGCCCGTCCAGGTTTCCCAAACGGTAGTGGCGCCTTTGGAGACCTCGTACAGCCAGCCGGGGGCGTCGGGCTGCAGCAGCAGCCGGTAGGCGGTGTCCACATGGCCGTACCGGGCCAGCACGCCACACAGGAAGGGCGTGGAGAGGAAACCGGTGTTCAAGTGACAGTCGTTCCGCACCACCAGAGCGTTTAAGGCATCAGCGGCGGCTTGACTTTCCCTTTCGTCCAGCAAGGCAAACTGGATGGCGCGCACATACTCGCATTGGCGCTCTGTGTGAAGGACGCCATTTTCGGTGAAGGCGGCACGGTAGGCCTTTTTGGCCTTATCCGCGGTGTCGCGATAGCGGGCCGCGTCCTCGGTTTTGCCCAGCACTTGGGCCACCTGGGCCAGTACACAGCCAGAATAAGCCAAGTAGGCCGTGCCCACGCTTTTGCGGGGGTTCATCATGGCCTGCTGCGGGGTGACGCCCGGCTCACACCATTCGCCGTAATCCAGGCCATTCAGCACAGTGTACTTGGCATATTCGCCGGTCTGCTGCTCTTCGGTGGTCTGCTGGGCGCGGCCCAGCAGGAAAGCATACCACTTTTGCATCATCTCGTAGTTGTCGGCCAAAATTTTGCGGTCTCCGGTGCGCTGGTACAGGGCAAAGGGCACCAGGATGGCGGCGTCGCCCCAGCCGGCGGACATGCAGAGCATGGGCGTCATAAAGCTGGGACGGCCGTTCGGCGGCGCGATATTGGCCATTCGGCCGTCCGGATACTGGTTCAGGCGGCATTCCGCCAGCCATTTTTCCACAACGGGATAGCAGTCCATTAATGTCAGGCCCGTGTCGATAAACACGCCCATGTCGCCGGTCCAGCCCGCGCGCTCGCGGGTGGGGCAATCCGTGGGAATATCGCAGAAGTTGCCTTTCTGGCTCCAGATGCTGTTCTGCACCAGTTGGTTCACCGCGCTGCTGCCGCAGGTGAACTCGCCGGTCACAGCCATGTCGGAGTAAACGGCGTGGGCCGTGAACACGGCGCCGGACAGATCGGCGTCAGTTTCTACCTTGGCGTACCGAAATCCCATAATGGTGAAACTGGGCTTGAAATGGTTAGCGCCCTCCTTACAGATCAGCTCCAGCAGCTGGGCCGTGCCGCCCTCGCTGTGGCGGGCACGGTCCTGAAAATTCTCCTGAGTGAAATTGCCGTTTTCGTCCAGCGTCTCGCCGCAGGTCAGCTTGACCTTTTGGCCCGCGTGGGCGGTCAGAGTCATTTCCACATAACCGGCCAGGTTCTGGCCGAAATCCACCACGGTTTCACCGTTGGGGGTCGTGAACAGCCTGCCGGAGAAGGCTTCCTGCTCGCGGATGGGCACGGTGTTCATGCCGGTGAGGGGTAGCGTGTTGACGGCAGTTTTTACACTGTGCCAACCGGTCAGTTCGCCCTCCAGGCGGGCGTCATACACCTCGCCCTGCTGCAGGTCGTTCTGGCGGATAGGGCCCTTCTGGGTGGCCCGCATCGCTCCGTCGGAGACGCAGACGGCCTTGCCGTCCACCTCCAGCTGGAATAGCACGCCCAGCGTGTCGCCGAAGAGGTTGCGGCAACCGTCCACGCCGCTGGTGCTGCGGTGCCAGCCGTCGCCTAGGGCAATCAGCAGTTCGTTCTCGCCCGCGCGCATAAGGCCGGTCACATCGTAGGTTTGGACGCCCAGGTGCTTGTCGCCGGTAAAGCTGCCGGGGGCCAGCACCATATCACCGACGCGTACGCCGTTCAGCCATGCCACGTACAGTCCCATGGCCGTGATATACAGCCGGGTGCTTCCGGCAGGCGCGGTGAAAACCTTGCGCAGGTAGCTGGCCGGGCGATGGGGCTGGTACGGCTGGGCCGCGCCCTTGCCGGAAACCTCTTGTTCGGCCTGCTTGCACTCCCAGTTCGGGCGGGCAAAGGCGTTGATGGCGTCGTCGCCGGAGATGTCCTCATCTTCGGTCTCCGGGCAGACCCAGACGCCCTGCCAATCGGAACGGGACAGGCCGGTCTCAAAAACGGCCTCACTCCATGCGCCGGGAACATTGTTTTCATCCCATAGGCGGACCCTCCAGCGGCCCCGCACGCGGGATTCATTCGCCGCGGGGGCGTCGGCGTGCATGGCACCGCCCGGCACCTTGCCGCTTTGCCAGACGGTTTCGCCGTCGACGTCTAGTTCAATTTCATAAGCCGTTTGATACATGCCGCCGCTGCACTGCCAGGACAAAAACAGCGGCCCGGCATCGATGCCCCGGGGGACAGTCAGATGGTTGGTTTTCATATGGATGGCTTGCATGGTCCGTACTCCTTTTCTTTCTGTCTGTTTATCTATCCTTTATTATATAAAAAGCCCTTCGATATGAGGATATAAATATTATTGATTTGGGATAATAATTTGCAGAACATCTACAGGAACATCAATAAGTGTCCTTCTTCCTTAATTCGGAGCGCTGCGCTTTTCTGGTTCAGACCAGACAGCGTGATTGATGCAATCCGAAAGACCGGGTATTTGTGTGTACCACTCGGTACGATTACAGCCGCAAGCAGGTCTGCGGCCGCATTGTCGCGCACTGGTAAAAAAGACGAAGCAGCCTGCCGATTAGCGAGGTAGGCTGCTTTCTTTTAATTGCTGCGCATGGTTCTATATCTAACCAACATGGTACAACATTGCCTAAAAATGTTGATTGAAAAAATGAAGGTAATCGTTGATTTTCGTTAGGAATCTGCCGCGTATGAGAGTAGTGCTTTTACCCGCTAGTTAAGTTCAGCCGCGGGCTCCGCAGCCAAGCGACTCTTGAATCGGCCGTTCCCTTTGTAGCATCATAAAGAAAAAGGGAGGCGCGGAATGGACCTTGGGTTGTTGGCGGCCTTGGCAAAGGGAACGAACGAGGAAAGGCCGCTGTTGGGCTGCAAAGGAGTGGACAAAGTCCTGTATTCGGGTGGCGCAGCTTTGAGATGGATGCCCAAGGGCTACAGGAAAAGGACAACTTATCACGTTGGGGTCCCACACCCGCTCTGCACTCTTTCCTCATCACAGCCACAATTGCATAGAGGTGCTGTACATATGCACGAGCGGACAGTGCACGTGGTGGACGGCGACGCACTGCTGACGCTGGACGCAGGCGAGCTGCTGTTTTTGAACCAGCAGGCCGAGCAGATACAAAAGAGCGTTTACAGTATCTTGCGGCGGAACAGCGGGAACACACACAGTGCGGAACACAGGATATGGAGCGGTAGCAAACAGGGCGGCGAGATTACCCCGCCGCCCTGTTTTGAAAATTACATCTTTTCATATATTCTTAATATAAAATCAGCCTTTCTTTTGGAATACTCCAATAAATCATCAACTCCACTTCTTAAAATTTCTTCTTTTAAATCAGAGTATTTCCGTGCTTCTTCAGGATGATTTATCATATAGTCCCGAAATAAAACATCATTGTTCCACACGCTTCCTTGAATTTTAATTATATGGACATTAAAACTTTTCAATCCTCTTTTTATAAAATATAGTCTGTCGGGCACACTCATTTCCTGCATATAGGTATATCCGCTTTCTTTAAGTGCTTCTATAATTTCTTTTTGAGGCGGAAAATCCCTAACTCCTATAATTATATCAACAATCGGTTTTGCTTTTATGTTTGGGATTGATGTACTGCCTATATGCTCATATTCCAATGTTGATAAACAGGATTTTTGTTTCAATGAATTCACTTCATCAAGGTATTGCTGTTTCCATTCTGAATTATGCTCTACCAATTGGATTTTTTCATTAAGTACCACTGTACGCACCTTCATAACTTCATATTAGTCAGTGTGTATTAAAAAGTTATACCAGTTACCCTCATTCCCACACCGCCGACTAAGACGGAATCCCATCCTTTCCTACCTGTCATTCATAAAAGCAAAAAAGAATAAAGGAGCTGTGATATTTGCAATTCCACTTTGTATGTGATAAACAGTTTGTGTCATTCATTTGAATGTCCTCCTTTTGTTGTTTCTTGCAGTTGCCAGACCGCAAGCTTATTCTACAACAAAAGGAGTTTTTTTCTTCATTATCGGCTTTCGCCTTCTTTTGAACCGCTAGCGAGTGGTTTTCTATATACAATAAGTGCAGCGGATTCACCGCTGCACTTTTAAAAATCATTTTCTGTTCTGGGACCAATCAGCCGAAAAGAATTGCTAGATAATCTTGCCGTCCATCCAACACACGTAAAATAGAAAGCATGTTATCTTCGCTGATCTCATAAAAAACCAAATGCTTGGCGACTACAAAAAAACGTATAGAGGTTTTTATTTCAAATTTTGCTTCCATAGATACGCCCATCATTGGATTCTCTTCCAGCAAAGATATTGCCTTCAAAATAGACGCAACCAGCTTTTGAGCGGCCCTTTTATTGCCAAGGGTCTCTGCAATATATTCCTGCGTTTGACGAATATCCAATACCGCCTGGTGCTTGTATACTATTTTCATTTTTCAACTCCGAACATGGCATAAACTTCATCTTCAGAGTGAATTGTTGCATCCTCCTGCGCAGCTTTTAATTCTTTCATCAAACGGGCCATCGCCTTGGCTTTGATGATTTCAGCATTGTTTTCATTCACCTCGAAAGGAAAGCCTCCTGCATTCAGAGACTGCTGAAAAAAAACGTTGACCGCGTCTGTTAATGTGAGTCCATTTTTTCCATACACGTCTTCCAACTGTTTGCGTAGCACCGGATTGATTCGAATGCGAAACATATCCGTTTTCGCGGATGAAACGATATTTTCCATTTACCCAGCCTCCTGTCTAAAATCAGCATAGCACAGTCGTCTCAATTTGTCAACGTTGTGGCTACAAACGTGCTACATGAGATGATTCCAGGAAAAGGCGAAACGCAAAAAGAACTATTTCAAAGGTTCTTTTTGAAGTTTATTTTGATTCGTATGCTGCGTCTCGACATGATTTATCAATCTCAACCGAGATATTAAAGCCGCTAACCGCATGATGAACGCCATCTGCAATGCCATTCAAAATCTGCGTGACTGGATTCTGGTAATCTGTGAAGCCGCCAAAGAAGTACTTGCGGAACTGGGAGCCGAAAAGCAAAATGCTTCGCCAAATCTCTCCAATCTGTTCTGTGATTATATGAATCTGCAGAAAGCGGAACGCCGTGACTGGTCGAGATATGGACAGCAGAAAGGCACGGCCGATGATTTGAAAACCGTTTCCCAGGCCGTTGTCTATCTAAAACAGCATGAGGTTTTCACGCAGGAAGATTTGGATGCTTCCTTGACTTCCGTTCAAGAGAAAGCATCCGGCATAAGCAAGGAAATGAAAAACACATCAAGCTGAATGAAAGTTTTTTCTGGGATTCAGTATGATGTTGCTGACTGTCAGTCCCACAAGGCAGTCCACGACAAGTATGTCAAAATCGGTTGGAAAACAAGGCAAGCCGCATTTGCCGAAAAGCATAAGAACGAGCTGACCGCCTACAACAAGGCGTACTACGCTTTGAAGAAGCACGGTGTTGATTTGACCGTGGACTTGGACGCATTGAAAAGGAAAGAAGCCAGAACCGAAGCACTCCATTTCGGAGAGATTGAAGTACGAGCAGGAACAGAAGAAACAGGAGCAGAAAGTTCCGCAGCACAAAAACCAGAATATAGAACTTTAAGGCACTTGCCGTTTTCGGTATTTGAAGGTAGAAGGGGCTTTTTTCATTTCTGCGGAAAGTGAAAATGCACCCGGCTTTAACCGAGTGCATTTTCTTACTTCGCGAACAGATCACTGTGCGTTCCTGTTCGTGCCAATATCAATACAAGCAAATCGTTCTCCACCCGATAGACCAATAACCAATCCGGCAGGATGTGGCACTCACGATGCCCGACCCAGTTGCTCGTCAAGGCGTGGTCTTTGTTCTTCTCCGGAAGCTGTTCGCCGCTTGCCAGTTTACGGATGATGTCGTCAAGAAGTTCAATATTCAGATGGCGTTTTATTGCCAGCTTGTAGTCTTTCTTGAACTGATTTGTCCAGATGACGTCGTAATGTTGGTTCATTCTTTCAATGCCCTCAGCGCTGCCTCAATATCGGAATAGCGTTTTACCGACGGATCACGGGCAATGCGCTCTGCTTCCAGCATTGCAGCAATCGTCTCCTTGTTCGGCTGTTCCATGCGAACATCAAAGGGAAAACCGCCGACACGGAGCGACTGACGGAGAAACACATTGATAGCGGTAGTCAGATTGATACCCAACTCACCATACAGAGCTTCGCACTGCTTTTTAATATCGCTGTCCATACGGACGCTGAAATTCGTAGTGGTAGCCATATTATCAACTCCTTTCCTTGCTATTGCACTTATATTGTATGCCAGTTGCAATGCAATATCAAGCTGTTAAACGGAAGATTCACAAAAATATAAAAATTATTTTTGGGGACAGCCTATTGAATGTATTTGAAACAGTAAAGCGCTCTATCACAACTCGGCAGGCGGCAGAACGCTATGACTTCAAGGTAAACCGAGCCGGGAAAATATCGTATCCTTTTCACAACGACCGCACACCAAGTATGAAAGTGGACCAGCGGTTTCATTGTTTCGGCTGCGGAGATGATGGAGATGCAGTTGATTTTGTTTCCATTGTAGCCGACTGCAACAAGTATCACCCCATTCGTGATTATCTGATTCGTTGCTAAAATAGGAGGTCGCCACATCTCCGTTAAAAAGAATAAAATACGGATTATTCCATCCTTTCCAGACGAGCGCTGATTGTCCGTGAAATACTCCGATCAGATGCCGGAGAAAATCTTAACAGTTGTACACCCTGTTTCGTTCCTTGTGAGGCGGCTGATGACATCATAAGCCGTGTGGCGTACATTAAGATGCTCCCCAATCCAATTGTCGAAAGTCCACCAACATCTTCATTTACAAATCCTCCGTTTTTTTAATAGCGATAGAGAATGGCAGGTATCCTCAGGGGGATCCGACAGCGTCTTTCCTTTACCGCACAGCGGATTATGACAGCACGAGCTCTGACAGGATCTCGGACGGCGTCAGTTCACTGGTACGGTATATGGTTTTGCAAAAGCCCTTTAAAGAGAATTCAAAATTGTTTCCGGAATCCAGCAGAACTCCTGTGATGGACGCGTGGTGTTCCGATAATTTGGCACACAGCCAATCTTGAAACGCAGAAGAAACGCTGCATTGTCCGTCTGTAATAAAGACGATGTCCGCTTTCGAAAGTACACCGCTGTCCAATGTCGATACGGCTTTACGCAGCGGCGCCTCATAATCCGTACCGCCGCAGTAGAAATGGCGGGCGGAATTCATGACGTCTTCCGGCGTGTACTGTCCCGGAATAAAAAGGTCTTCGCTGACTTCTGATGCACTGGAAAAGTGAATGACGGACGCACGGCGACCTTGGCTCCCGACTTTATCCACTAAAGCATAAGCGACGGCTTTGGCCCAGGCATCTTTATCATCGGACTCCGTTGAGCCGGATTCATCAACGCAGACGATGACATCACCCGCTCCAAGAGAGATGCGTTCCCGGCGTTGGTATTGGCGTATCTGCCGGCGTGACATTTTATGGAGAAACAGCGGCGCGGTGACTGGGTGGGCGAGATAGGCGAGTTCGGAAGAAAGAGCCTGTTGTATCTGCGCTCCCAGCGTGATACCGCACTTTTCACCGCGCCGATAGGTATACCCATTGTTTCGCTGCTCGTGCATCAGTTCACGGCACGGGCCAAGATAACGCGCAATTCGCGCCAAAAGATCACTGGATTGTGCCCGGTTCAGAATTTCCATATCCATTTCACCGAACTGCTCGCTCCCTGGTTCCGTATCCCATGCATCCAAGAGCGTTTTCAAGCCCTGTGTATGCTGTTCCGCAGCTTCAGCAGCCTGCTGCACTGTTTGCGCCCGGGAGTGGGATGCAGCAGAAATACTGTCGTTCAAAATTCGGTGCAGATCCTCCAGCTGCTTTGCCTTATGCAACACACGGTTCATTTGATTGGACAGGGAGCGGAAGCGTTCATCCGTGGATTCCTTATCATAAAGCGCCTTTTTGTAGTCCAATGTCTTCAGCATTTTCTGAAAAATCTGTTCCTGCTGTTCAAGCACCTGTGCCATATCCTTTTGACTGCCATGCTTTGGGACGAGATCCTGCGGATGCTGTAAGAGCTTTTCAGCGAATTCTGCCGCACCTTCCGCCGCAAGGAAACTTCGTCCGCGGCATCGCGACTGCAGGCGGGTATAATCCGCATCTTTTTCGAACTGTGCAAACAATGGGGCGCTGATGCTGCGCGCGGCGATGCTGAGTTCATGTTCCGGACGTCGGATCGGTTTCAGCGAATAAAAACATTGGAACAAATCCCGCACAATATCCTGGAAAATAGGCAGCCCCCGCGGTTTACATTTGAGTATTTCCTTTAGATGCGGTACTTTTCGGGCGGCAGCATCATAAATCTGATCCTCCAGCTTCAGCGATTGAAACAGGCGGTTTGAGACGGCAGATATTTCTTTTCGTTTCTGAATCTCTTGATATGCTTTCATAAATGCCGGCATATTGATAAATACAATTGGTCTGTACATCGCAAACTTCTCCTTATCTAAATCTAAAAAAGCGGGGGCCGTTTGGCCCCCGTCGGATCAATCGGGGATTTGCCTTAAAAAGGCAAATCCTCACCATCTTCATAATCAATATATCCCGCGTCAGCAACAGATACCGGCGGAGAGGCGTAACTGGAGCGGACAGCCTGCCGACTGCCGCTTTGGGCCGCTGCTCCTTTTGATTCGGATTTTTCCTTATCTCCGACGAAATCGACGCTGGACACGGCAATCTCCGTTGCAGTCCGTCGATTCCCCTCACGATCTTCCCAATTTCGTGTTTGTAGTGAACCGACAAGTTCGATCCGCTTTCCCTTGGAAAAGTATTTGCAGATAAATTCCGCTGTACGGTTCCATGCGACTGCATTGAAAAAATCACTGTCTGCGCCTTCCTGAGGCTTAAATCGCTTTGGAACGGCAATTCGAAAATTGCACACAGTCTTATCCTCACTGATGTTGCGCAGCTCAGGATCTGCTACCATACGGCCGCTTACGACAACGATATTTGCCATATTGTAATTCTCCTTTTTATTTATACAATTTGTAATTATCAAGGCATCTGTGATTGGAGCTGCTCCAGTTCGGGCAGCGTGATGTATGTAAGGTTTGTAGCGGAATGAGCCTGGCGGCTCTTGTCTTCCATTTCTTCAATCAATGCGTCTACAGCAGCCTGTGCCGATGCAGTGGGCAATGAGGTTCGAAATTCGAGGCAGCTCTTATAAAGCTGTACAAGGCATTCCCGGAATTTCAAAAGAGCCCGCGTCTTATCTGTCTGGCTGTCGGAGAGAAATGAGGAATATGCCTCATTCAACTGCGCGCGAAAATCTTCAATTTTTTCAGCTGCGCCGTCCATGCAGGCATCTTTGAGGATTTGCTCAATTTTGGGGATGTCGCTTTGGACGCTCCAGAGATAGGGCGTAAGGGCGCGGATTTCGTCACTGGTCACGCTTTCCTTCCCGTTGAGCCATGCAAGGGCCTGCGTGATCGGATAAAAGCCAAAAAACTTGCGGTCCGAGATGGGCAGTTTTTCCTTGCGCATTTCACAGAGAATCCCGTCCATCATGTCTCGGATCGCTTCCGGTACCTCCACTTCGGAAACTTCCCGCTGCATCTGCTGCAGTTCATCCAGAGTAATGTGTTCTGGTGTGCGGCTGACGTCAGAACAGCTGATTTTATCGTGAAGGATCTGCTGACGGGCAAACTTGTCCCTGATGTATTCCGTGACGATTTTCAGATCGAAGCGGTCAAGTAAGGGAGCATATACCTTATCCTCCGGATTGTGCAGATTGGGCATTTCATTGGAGGCCGCAAAAAAACTGATGGTTGCGATGGGAATCTCTTCGCCCTCATTGGTATAGATGCGCTCATTGAGTGCGGTGAGCAGAGAGTTCAGTGCATTGTCGTTCGCTTTAAAAATCTCATCGAGCAAAACAAGGTGCGCCTGCGGAATCTTACCAGCCGTCAAGATGGACGGCCGGCCGCTGTGCAGCATGGACAGCGCTTCGCGCAGGGTGCTGACCGATCCTGCGGCTGCCTTGATACGGGCAAGCAGCACAGAACGCTTTGCGTCATCCTCTTCGGCTTCGTACATATTATATAGCTGCTCAAGTTCTGCAACCGCCGACTGGTAAGAAGGCGTTTCTCTCAACACAGAATTGGATACACCGCCGGGTACGATGCTTGCCAGATCCAGACGTCCGAAGAGCTTTTCTTCGTCTGTCTCCCGAGTAAGCTGGTATCCAAAGAAATTCATGTCCTCAAAACAGCTGCGGAAACGACGGATGGCATCTGATTTTGCCTGGCCAGGCAATCCCAGAATGAAAAGATTCCGGCGTGTCAACACTGCGACAGCCATAAAGCGCAGCAGCTCCTCACGTTCTGCGAGACAGGTATTGAGGTATTGGAGAGCGTTGTTCATCTTATCCATTAAAACTGTTTTCATTGATTTTTCCTCATTTCATAAAAATGCCGATTTACGGTACTCGCTGTACATTCTTTTCCAGATGTCAAACTCTGTCATGCTTCAAATACAGGCTGCAAAAGGGCTCGGAGTTCTGCATCAGTTGCCGTGCGGATACCGGGGCCATTTGGGTTTTTTGCCGTCACCAGTCGGCCTTCCCGGATGAGCTGCTCTACCAGTTCTTCCACAAAGCGATTCGCGAGATTCTTCCGGCCTTCTTTATCGCAGAGCCGGTGAACAGAAAATTTTTGAGCGACGTTCATAACGAACGAACCTGTTATATACAGGTTTTTCCGTTTTGTCCTGCACCGTTCCAAGATCGTGCGTATAATCTCTTCGCGCTGCCTTTCCAGCTGCGTCCTGTATTCCTCGTCCGTGAGTTCCCAATATCTCTCATAGCAGTCGACGCTATAACAGTGGAATGAATCTGCTTTCTTTAGAAACTCCTGGATTCCAGAAATCTCATCCAGCTGTATGACGCCGCTGAAATTCATTGGATGAAGATACAGCTCCTGCAGACCTTTCGTGACAGTATCGGATATGCTCGATCTACCGGGATGCAGCTGCCAGCCTGCATTTTGAAACAGATGGCGGCTTTCTTCTCGAAATCCGGCTGCATCACGCTCGCATGTCCATCCAGAATTGAACTGGTAACGGCTGCGGATTCGGAAATATACCTTTTTATATTCCATGGCATTACCTCTCATTTTCTCCGCTCAAGCATCCATTCTTGTACTGTAGGGCGGAAAATAGAGCAGCTGCAAGGCAGGTACTTCTGCAACAATATGCTTGTGGCGCACCTGCTCCGGCAGACGGCACAACGCATCCGCGGCTTCCTGTTTGGTAGAGAACCGCAATGCTCCCCGGAGATTCATGTAGCCGACGCGCTCTCCCTGGACGCTGCTTACATAGTTACAATCGCATGGGGCGGTAAATCCGTTATTCAGTCTCACGGTATAGATGTTTTTCGTCATGCGCGGTTCTCCTGAGCCGGGGCCCAGCCCATTAGGTCACAGATTTTCCGGCAATCATCCATCACGTAACCGGAAAGGCCTTCCGGCTTCCCGGCAGCCCACATACGGATCAGCCGTATCATGAGCGGATAGAGATCGCCGCGCGCCTGTTCAGAATTCAGCGAATCTACGAACCGGTTCAGATCATAGCTGCTAAAATTGCCGTGCAAGCCGGCCAACGAACAAAGTTCTTTTGCCAACTGCTGTGGATCAGAAGCATGCGGCGTGGCAGTATTTCTTTGTGTTGAAATTCGGATCATTCGTGTATGCTGCATGATAATTATTCCTCCAGTTTTCAATGTGATTTGGACGGACATTTCCACATTTGCGCGGAAGTACGTTAGAAAATATAGAATTAAGCTGCTTTTCTCTTTGCTCCTGTTCGTTTGGCCTGAGACGGTTTTGGGGAACCTTTCTTTTTTACGTCTGCTGCGCTGGGAATAAACGCCTTGGTGCGCGGCATCTGTAAATAGAGCTGTTCTTTCGTCCGCAGCAGCAAAGCTCCATCCTGGTCAATCCCAACGCGGATAACGCTTCCCTGCAGGGTTTGAACTGCTTTTTCAAGGATATCCTCACGATAATAGAAGACACGCGGCGTTGGCCGCGCCGCAGTGGCGGTGATATTGGTGCTTGTCCGACTGAACAAGTCGGCGCATTTCAATGTCAAAGAATCATCTGTAAGCCCCAGGTCAACCGTTGCGCGTGGATCCTTCGCCGAAACCGTCAACGAATGGAGCGCGTTGCAGAAAGCTTCCCGCTCAACAAGAGCACTGTAACAGGGCTTTATCCGCCGCAGGATCATGGAGGGATCGAGGAATTCCGCCTTGCAGGCGGGACAGCTTGCCCGCAGGCCATGCGCGAAAAAAATCAGCTCATGGTCTGTAATTCCAATGGTAAGCGCCTCTTTGGCATCCAACACAGAAGAGATATATCTTGCCGCGTACGATGGAATGAGGAACATCGGCGACTCTTTCGCAGAAAAATTTTCCGTCGTTACGGGTACCGCCACTTGTGTAAGCCCTTCCAGATCTGTTGTCGTAACGATGGCGTGGCTGTTGGCGACATTCAGACGAATGCAGCCATAGGCGGGCTTCTCAGAACTGTTCTGCATGAGCGCAAATGAGGTTCGTCCGACCAGCTGAGGAAAGTTTGTGATGGTGATTGTAACGTACGGATCTTGGAATACAGGCTGCGGATAGCTGGCGGGCGGTAATGTGGCGAGCGTAAAAGTAGCGCGCCCACTCCGCAGCACGGCATTTTCTGTGGGAAACGTTTGAATGTCTACATCGTCTCCGGAGAATTTCTCCATCAACTGGCAGAGGAGGGTACCGTTGATTACGGCGCTCCCTGCCTCCTCCACTTCAGATGGAAAGCTGATGCGCGCGGCCAATGCCGTGCTGCGCGCCGTGGCAGTAACTTCCTTTCGCTCTGCATCCGCCTCAAGATGAATACCGGAAAGCTGTGGGATCAAGTTGTCTCTAGGCAGCGCGGGCTGTAATTTCTTGAGTGCGGAGAGCGCTTGACTTCGGATAAAGTGAATATACATACACGATACCTCACTATGCAGATTGGCCGAACAAGTCAAACAGCGAAAGCTGCGGAGATGGTTCAGGCCGTTGATTGGTTCTATATTTTTTTCGGGGCGTCTTGAGCGCAGTGAACGAGTAACGGAGTGTGCTTCCTTCAGTTGATACAGGTGATGTGTGGCGGACGATGTCAGCAGATAAAAGGGGATTTTTTCCCTGTACAATGGATGACAACGCGATTCCGGGCTGCGTCGGACTGGTCGATATGGCTGGTGCGTCCGCCTCTCCATTGTCTTTGAGAAAGGCCATTTTATGAAACATGGATGTGAGATCTTCTACATGCTCACTGATTCCCTGTGCCAATTCCCGGGCAAGCTGTGCCGCCAGGTCATCATTGCTGCCCAGCGCTGCAAGCCCTTCATCGGAAATATTTCCTTCAATCAGCGTTGCCGCGGAAAGCTTTGTAGCCATCAGTTCAATGGCCCGGTGCTGGATCGAGCCAATACAGTAAAAGAAATACACCTCAATACGGGGAGCATACTGGTTGATGCGCCAGCTCCGGCGCGATGACTGGCGTAAAGTGAACAGGCTATAGCTGATGTTGTAATAAATAAGTGTCGTGAAAGCATTCAAATCCAAGCCCGTCTCCAGCAAAGTCGGATTGACGATCAGCACACGGATACCTTCATCCAGCTGCGACCGTATCCATTCCTCACGTCGCTCTACTGGGACGCGCTGTGTCATGACCGCAGCAGGGATGTTATTTTCACACAGAGCCTTGAACAGTTTTTCCTGTGTGTCCAGCCGCACCCAGCTCGTATAAATCAGGACATTCTCTCCGGCGTCCAGCTTTACACGGACCAGTTCCAATACCTTTCGGTCTTTTTCCAGCAGGCATCCGGGTTGGATAGCATCTTCAGGTTCATAGACCACCTGGGGAGGCATTCCTTTTTTTGAAAAGAAAATAGGTTCATGTCCGTAAGGCTGGTCGGGATAAGCAGTAAGCAAGTTGATGAATGCGGATTGAAGTGCGGATGCCTGTTTGGGGTCAGAACGTGACAGGGCCTGGAAATACTTCTGGATGCGTTCATATTCCCGGGCAACGTCATCGTTCATGGACAGGCCTATGGGGATTTCCTCATAATCCGGGAGAACCTTTCCCATATCATAGAGCGATATGAAAACTGCGTTTTCCATCAGAAACCGCGCGTAGACAAGAGGGGAAACACCTGGCAGCAGCCGGTCTTTCTTTTTGTGTACCACCGTGCGCCTTGTGGACTGGTATTCCTCTTCTGTGACTTCAAAGGTGGTTTCGATGACGCCGTAGTCGGAGGCAAATGCCTTCGTATCTCCATAGGCCTTCTGATCCAGCTGCATATAGCGGGGGGAAGAGGCGGTATAAAAGATAAAAAATCCCGGTCGCATATCCGTTGATGAGCGTAGCCGTCATGCCGATAACCTTGCGCGCTGTATGGGCAATCTCCCCCATGGCATCGCCCTGTCCGCTGTCATTGTTGTATTGATGTAGTTCATCTGCAATCAAAGCGTCTATTCTGCCGCGCATTTTTTTGCGGATATAGGTACTCAATGGATATCGCCGCGGGGAAACCACGCGCTGGGGAATGTCGTAATCAGCAAGCTGCTCCAGCTTTTTGTGTACAGCTGAACTCTTTATGAGCGGCGTATAAAGTACCCGATGCGGAAGATAAACATAACCAAAGCCTCCGACCTTTATCCAATCTTTCGGGAGCACGCCCTTACAAAGTGGAGCCCATAAAGGGGACTGGCAGTGTCGGCAAATATGGTTTTTGGAGTTTTCGCGTAGAAAGAACGTGCCGTCGGCGTGGACAAAATAGGTAGAGCCGCCCTCATCCACAAGCGGCATCTCGATTACCTCACCGCAGTCCGGGCACACAAAGCCTTTTTTAGACTGCTTCCAGCGTACAGCCGGATAGCGGTAGTATCCGTTTCGGGCATGCTCTTTTGAGAGCACGGCATATACTGTTTTATCGCCGAGAAGATAGTCTTGATAAACCGTTCTGAACTCTGAAATGTTGTGAACAATGGCCGCCTGACTGTTGGGGATTGTTTCGCCGTTTTCACGCACCCATTTGCGGCACAAATGCGAGGGGCACATCACAATATTAAAATGCTTTTCCTGTCGCTCCCGCATCTGACTGGCTGCAAGGGCCGCCATACCGATCTTGGTTTTTCCCGTTCCGCAGTCGCCTACAACGATAGCCGGACGATGCTGATCGATTTTGCGGCTGGCCGCCTCGGCTGCTGCCATCTGTGCGTCGTACAGACGGTAACCGGTATTTTGAAAAATATAGTCGTTGATCTGGCTTATTTCCCGACTGAATGCTTCTCTGGAAGGGTCGAACAGCGGTTGATAGCGTTCCTTGATGCGCCCTGCGACCGTTACGCCAAATTTCGCCAGATATTGTGAGATCGTCCCGACCTTCTCAAAAGCGTCCGCTGCATGATGATCAGCGCCTGGTATCGCAATCTTTCTTTCGTAAAGTCCGGTTTCCAGAATCTCACGGAGGGTTTGTTCATCCTCGTCCAGCTTCAACTGCCATGCATCAAAGGTTTCCGTACTGGATAAAACCGTAAGGGGAGTAAGTGCTCCGCAGCGGCGAATTTCGGCCAAAACATATTCTCGAAAATCCAAAAGCAGCGGCATGTGCGAATGCTGATCAAGCAGTTGGAAAAGGCGGATATCATCGCCGGCGGAAGTGTAAAAATAAAAGCGCCGTTCTTTGATACGAGTGACGAAACAGCTTTCCCCCTGGGCGTTTTTCTTCTCTTCGCGCTCGTTTTTTTCCTCCTGTGCCAAGGATAAAAGCGCTTCCGCGTATCCATTGGACCCAGTAATTGTTTTCTGATATTGTGCTTTTCGCGGAGCGAGTTCCACGCTGCCTTCTGGCGTTGTGACCCGAAGCGGCATACCGCTTGCAATCAGAGTGCACAGCGCCTGAACGGTTGACGGCTCACCCCCAAAGTGGATTGCAATTAGGTTCCCTCTCGTATGCGCACCTTGGTCGCTCGGCAATAGGGAGTATACGATCGTACTTGCGTATGCGGACAGATAAATTCCGCTTTTGGTGCTGCTGCAGGTGAATTTAAACAGTTGGGTTTGAGTCAATCACAGCCCCCCCTCATTGTAATTTATAGGATTTGATATGCGTCCTCCTCTCTCTGTTGGAAATAGAAAAAGCTGCAGCAACGCACCCCAAAGGGGCAGGTTACTGCAGCTTATTGTACTTGAGGGTTATTTTAGACAGACTGGCACTGATAACGGCAAAGGATGAAGAAGCCGCTCCCACTCCGACCTGAAAACAATCACCTAAAGTACATCTTTATTATAGTACGTCAAAATGTGTTTGTGCATTTACAAAATTTGTTTTTTTCGCAAATTTCAAAAATTTCCAAGAAGGATTTTGAACTTCCCAAAACATGGTATGAGCAGGCCATATACCATTACCGTACCGAAATGGATGGATACAATGGAGAGGCAAAGTCATACAGGGCGTGAGGAAGCGTTAGTTCATGTTGCCGTTGTCTTTGGCCGCCGTTAAGACTTGAGCAACAATACGTTGATAACTCCAATCCTGTTGTGTATAATAAGTGAGCAGGTGATTGAATTGAACTTGATATTGCATACAGTCAAGCAGGAAAAACAAAGGGTCGAATACATGCTTGCAAAGTATCAAAGTGAACTTTCGGCTTTACCGAAAGGTGTAATCTCAGAAAAGAAGGTTGGCGAGAAAACATATTATTATCTGAAATACCGGGACGGTAAAAAGGTTATTTCGCAATATGTAAGTAAAAAGGAAATCGAAAATGTACGTGCACTTATAGAAAAGCGGCGGCACATAGAGGTAATGGTGAAATCCTTACAGGCAGAAAAAGTGATTGCAGATAAAGTATTGGAGGGTGCGATATGATTTTATATCACGGCAGCAATGTGATTGTTTCCGAACCGAAGTTAATTAAACAAAATCGGTTTCTTGATTTTGGGTTTGGATTTTACACAACGACAAATAAAATACAGGCGATAGGATTTGCCGATAAGGTGACAAAACGCCGCAAGGACGGTGAAAAAGTCGTCAGCATCTATGAGTTTGACGAAGCACAGGCCTTTAAGGATTGTTCTGTTCTGTATTTTGACAGTACAAATGAAGCTTGGTTGGATTTTGTATCAGAGAACCGATCCGGCAATTATACAGGAGAACCTCACGATTTCATTTTCGGCCCCGTTGCAAATGATGATGTTTATACGACATTCACGCTCTATTCGGCGGGTGTCCTTACAAAGGGACAGACTTTAGAGGCGCTGAAAATCAAAAAGCTGTATAATCAGCTGGTACTGTCATCTGAAAAGGCGCTTTCCTATCTCAATTTTATCGGGACAGTTCCACAGGAGGAATTATAAATGAGAGCAGAAAAATTTGGCGCTGTTATGGGTGTTTTGGTGGAACAGATCGTTCATTTAATTACCGAAAACTACAAGTATGATGAAATGACCGCTTCAAACGAGTTTTACAGTTCAAAGGTCTATGCTCTTTTGGAGCAGGAAGAAACGAAGCTATGGCATCTCAGTCCTCTTACTCTATTCAATCTGTTTGACGAAGAAAAAAAGACTGGCAGTTTCGAACTGCCGGAGGAGGTTTGAGCATGAGCAGACAAGGAAAATTTATGATTTACTGTGCCGAGCAATATAAACTAGCAAAACACCTGACAGGCAAACAACTTGCGGATCTTTTTAGCCGTTACCGGGTTTGGGAATATGTCTACTCTTGTTATGAGGCTTTGCACACGACAGGTACAAATTATATCATCGAGGATATTGACCTGTATATCGAAGCTCGTAAGCCAACCAGAACTTAAAGTAGCAGCAAACTAACTAATTGAAAATTATCAAAGATAAAATCATTTCTGCGAAAAATTTTTTCAGATAGTATCTACAAGAGTAAGATAGAACAGCAGTCCAAACAGCGATACAACGAACCTGTACCGCAGCGAGAAAAGCATTTGAAGTTTTTGCGTAATGAGTGGCAATGACTCTTCAACGTTTCAAGACTAGGAAACACTTCTAAACCAGATGGCGCAGTGTATAGAGATATTTGTCGTATTCGCGTTATTCTTTGCGGTTCTTTTTTGAGGAATGACAACTTCCATACCCACTGAAACTGCATAGGCCAGGATACCGTTCGTGTCATGGCCCCGGTCTGCCAACGGAGTTTGTGCGGAAACACCTTCGATTATGTGGACAGCTTCTTTGCAATCCGCTTTGATACCTTCTGTAATGCGGATGAACCTTTGATGCGCACTGCCCTACTTCCCGTAGTCGGGATGCATGTCACGCTAGGGCGCTCCGGTTCGCAATCCTCAAAACACTGCATTGATAAAGCGGCGATAGTAGAACGCATCCATATCTCTTCTTCTACCTTTTATCTATGCTACATTTTACCACAATTTTACCATTCTAGTGTAGACACCCTCTAAAAAACATAAAAAGCAGAGAGAGGAGATACATCGTTAGTGAAAAAAATCCGCAACATATCTATTAAGCGGCGTATGATGGCTATTTTTGCCGCGCTGGCCCTGCCTGCGGTGCTAGTGTTAGGCATTTATACCGCCACCGCCATGGGGGAACTGCGCACAAAATTGGCCAAGGCAGGTGAATCTTCCCTCCGCCTGTTCGCGGTATCTCTACAAACACAGATGAACGCGGCCGAAACCTATATGGTGGATACGGCCCTGCACAGCGAGGCCCTGCGCCGCTTGGGCAGCGAAACCAGCCGTACCCAGGCTTATCTGGATGGATACGAAGTCAACCAGGGCTTTTCTGCCGTGGTGTCGGCCAACGAGGCTCTGGCGGGGCTGATGCTGTACAGTGTGCCCAATGACCTCTACATGGCTCAATACGGCACTGTGTCCGGCGGCGGGCCCGAACAAAAGACACGGGCCAAGCAGGGAATCCAGGCCGAAGTCACGGAATTGGTCAGTGCCGGCCCTCTGGATACAGAGCGTTGGTTCGCCAAAAAGATGGGTGGGCGCACGTATTGGATGCGGGTGGTGCGCTATCGCTCGGCCTATCTGGCCAGTGTCATCGACTTAGGGCTATTGCTGGACAAGGCGGCCGTCCAATATGACTTTGACGGTCCCTTGATCCTGCTGGACGAGGCGGGCATCCCCCTCCTTGCGGACACCGCCGCGGTGGCGCCCGGCCAGATGCAATGGAAGCCGGAGGGCTATGGCACCTTGACGTATGAAGGGGAGCCTTATTTGGGCGTGACGGCATCGGCCAGACAGCTGCATTTTTTGTATCTGATGCCCTTCCAAAGGGCCCAGGGGGCCATGCGTCCGCTGGAGCTGGTGCTGGCGGTGTGCACCGTATTGGTGCTGGTGGCCATTCCCGTAATGTGGGTCTATCTGCGCCGCACGGTGTTCCGGCCGCTGGACTCCCTGGTGGATACCATGGAGCGGATCGGAGAGGGCGAGTTGATGGCGCGGTCCAGCACCATGTATAAGAATAAGGAGTTCAAACAGGTAAACGATACCTTTAACAATATGATCGACCAGATCACAAAGCTAAAGATCGACAGTTACGAGCGACAGCTCGCGGCCGAGCGCAGTGAGATGGCGGCGCTGAAAATGCAGATCCGGCCGCATTTTGTGCTCAACTGCCTGAAGAATGTGTATGCCTTGGCACAGACGGGCCGCACCGGAGAGATCCAGTCCCTGATTCTGCTGCTATCGCGCCATTTGCGCTATGTGCTCTCTTACAGCGAGGACACGGTGCCCCTGGAACGGGAAGTGGAGCTGTGCCAGAACTACATCGAGCTGAGCAGTGTGGGCCAAGAACACCCAGCCGCCTGCAGCGTGGAGGTGAACAGCTGTTTGGACACGCTGCCCGTGCCGCCTGTCTCGCTACTGACGCTGGTGGAGAACAGCGTGAAGCACGGCGCTCGTGAGGGCAGTATCCTGAAAATTTCCATCACCGCCCGCCGGCTGGAAATGGAAGAGGGAGCCCTGGCCAATATCACGGTGAGCGACAATGGGCCCGGGTTTACCCCGCAGCAGCTGGAGGAACTGAACAAGGCCATGCCCCGGGAGGAAAACGGCCGCCACGTGGGCCTGGCCAACGCACTGCGGCGGTTCCAACTGCTGTACGGCGACGGCCTGGCCGTGGCCTTTGCCAGCGGCCGCGAGGGCGGGGCAAAAATCGAGCTGTTCCTGCCGCTGCAGGCAGTCACAAAGGGGGATGTGGAAGATGAAATTGCTGATTGTGGATGACCAGATGAGCGTGGTGGAAGGCCTAAAAAAGGGCGTCAATTGGAAGGCCATAGGCTTTTCCGAAGTGGATACGGCCTATAACGCCGTGGACGCCCGGGCCAGCCTGCGCCGCAGACCGGCGGACGTGATGCTGTGCGATATCGAAATGCCCATGGAAAACGGCCTCGAGCTGCTGGCCTGGATGCGTGAGCAGGGCATGGAGACGCGCTGTATCTTCCTCACAGCTCACGCCAAGTTCAATTATGCACAGGAGGCGGTGCGCCTGGGCGGTTTTGATTATATCATCCAACCGGCCCCTTACTCCGAGATTGGCCGGGCGGTGGCCAAAGCTGCCGAGGATGTCCTCAGCGGCAGGGAACAGGCGCAGCTGCAGCAGATGGGCAAAGCCTTCCACCAGCAGGAACCGGCTATTGCGGCCAATGTGCTGCGGGGATTCCTGAGGCGCCAGCCCAACGGGCGCGACGTGACCACCTTGGAAAAGTTGGGTATCCTGCCCATGCGCAGTAAAGCGGGCTATGTGGCGCTGCTGCACGTCATGCGCTGGGAAGAAGGAGAGGACCCGTGGGTCGGCCCGCTGCTGGGCGTAGCCATCGGCAATATCGCCAAGGAGATGTTTGAGCCTCACGGCGAGCTTTCGGCGCTCTCCTTTATGGAAGAATCCAGTTTTGCCTTGCTGCTGCAGAACACGGAAGGGGAGGAGATGCCCCTGGAAAGCGTGACACGGCAGCTGATGTTTTTGAAAAGCGCCTGCGAGCAGTACTTCCACTGTTCCCTTGCCTGTTATCTGGACGGCCCCATCCCCGTGGCGGACGCACCCGCACGGTGGGAGAAACTGAAGGTGATGCGGGATGACAATGTGTCCCTGCGGCCCGGCGTGTTCCAGCTGGAGGAAAAGCCGCGCGTGCCCCACACCTTCCGTGTGCTGCAGATTCGCGGCTGGTGTAGCCTTTTGAAAGAGGGCTATCCCGAGGCCATGGAAAATGAGGGCATGGCTTTGCTTGACAAATTGGTCGAGAACCACCAGTTGGACGCCGCCACCCTACGGGCATTTTATCAAGATTTTCTGCAGATGGTGTATTTCACGCTGGAGGGCAGCGAGGATAAATTGCACGAGATGTTTCGCAGCCCCGAGGACTTGGAACTGTACCGCAACGGTATGAAGTCGGTGGATAATATGAAAAAGCTGCTGCACCATGTGGCGGAAAACTTCGCTGTGCCCGTTCCCGCCAGCGATCAGAAGGCTGTGGTGGACAAGGTGCGGCGCTATATCGGCGAACACTTGGAAAATGAGCTACGCCGGGACGAACTGGCCGAATATGTGCATCTGAACCCCGATTACCTTACCCGCATTTTTAAAAAAGAGACTGGCTGCACCATCAAGGAATATGTCATCCGCCAGAAGCTAGAGGAGGCGAAAATGCTGCTACGCACTACGTCCCTGCCCATCAGCTTCATCGCCGCCAAAGTAGGATACTGCAACTTTTCCCACTTTTCCTATGCCTATAAAAAGGTGCTGGGGATCACCCCTCAAGAGGAACGGCAGGGCACCGACAAAGGATAAAGAAGGTCTTGATTTCGATAAGATAAGCCCGGTTTTTTGGTAGTGAGTTCGCTGAGAGGAGCCGTATAATGAAAATACACTGCAAAAAGATACTGTGTGTGGTCTCCCTGTTCTTAGCCCTTCTGGGCGGCTGCGCCCGCCAGGCCCCCGCGCAGCTTCCGCAGCAGGAGGCCGTCACCCTGCGCATCCTCACCGTGGGCTCCTCCGGCGAGGATGCCTGCCGCCGCATCAGCGCGGCCCTCAGTGAAATCACCCGGGAAAAATTGGGCTTTTCCGTGGAACTGCAGCAGGCCCCCATGTCCACTTACGACAGCGTCTTGTCCCGTCAAATGCTGTTGGGCGACGCGCCGGACCTGTTCTGCTACATGGACCCAGAGTATCTGCTCAATTGTGTGGAGGAAGGGTATCTTGCCGCGCTGGACGGCATGCTGAAGGATTCCGCCTGGCTCAAAAGCTATGTCCCGCAGGAACTGTGGGCCTGCGTGCGCGTGGGCGGGCAGATTTATGCAGTGCCAGCCAATAACAATGTGAATTACAGCCAGGGATTCCTGGCCCGGGCCGATATGGTGCGGGCGCTGGGCATCGACCCCGCCGCGGTCACCACCTGGGACCAATTGCACGACGTGCTGGTGCAGGTGAAGAACGCTTACCCGGAAATGGTGCCCGTGGTGCCCCATTTCAGTCAGATCCAGCAGACCTTGGGCCAGGACCCGCTGGGGAACAACCTGGGCGTACTGCTGGACAACCAGGGCACCACGGTGGAAAATCTTTACGCCAGTGAACAGTACGCCGAGGTGTGCCGGCGCATGCATCAGTGGTACGAGGAGGGGCTCATTCTCAAGGACGCGTGCCTCACGGACGATTCTGCGCCCCGTATGATGAAGCTGTACGACGGCTTCGGCTTTTTCCCCCGCGTCAGCGACAACAACATCATCAGCAGCACCCGCTCGTTCGGGGAGGAGCTGGTGCCTTTTGTGATAAGCGACCCCATCGCCAACACCTCCTCGGTGAACCTGGGCTGGTGCGTGGGGGCGAACAGCCAATATAAGCGCGAGGCGATGCAGATGATCGAGCTGCTGTATATCGACCAGGAAACCGCGGACCTGTGCATTTACGGCCAGGAGGATGTCGATTATGTGCGCCTGGACGAAGACACGGTCACCAACATCGCCGCGCCCCCCGCGGACGAGTGGAGCACCATCCACTGGGGCTGGCCCAACCGCCAGGCGGCCAGCGCCTGGACACTGCCCGGCAAAACATTGCCCAAAGTGCCGCTGAAAGGCGCCCAGCGCTCGCCCGCCATGGGCTTTGTATTCGATTCCACACCGGTGCAGTCGGCGGTGAACCGCTGCAAAACGGTGACGGATAAATATCATAATGTGCTGATGAGCGGCTATCTGGACCCCGAGGACGCGCTGCCGCGCTTCCTGGCGGAGCTGGAAGAGGCCGGTATCGGCGCGGTCATTACAGAAAAGCAGGCACAGCTTGACACCTGGCTGAAGCAGCGCGCGCAAAGCGGGCTCTGAAGCGCCGGAAAGGGAATACGGGAAGGCCGCGCCTTGCTTTGGAAGGAGAAGTTTGCTATGAAGCACACAGCGGTGAACCCTTACCTGCCCCTGTATGAGTATGTGCCCGACGGAGAGCCGCGCCTGTTTGACGGGCGGGTGTACCTGTACGGCTCCCACGACACGGCGGGGGGCGGTTTTTTCTGCCTCGAGGATTATGTGGCCTGGTCTGCGCCGGAGGACGATTTGGGCGATTGGCGTTATGAAGGGGTCATTTATCGCAAAGACCAGGATCCCTCCAACCCGGACGGCAAGCTGGAGCTGTTTGCCCCGGATGTGGTGCAGGGGCCGGACGGGCACTATTATCTGTACTACTGCCTGCGTATGCGACGGGAGTTCGGGGTAGCCGTCAGTGATTCGCCCGCCGGGCCTTTTGCATTTTACAGCCATATTCAAAAACCGGACGGCTCGGTGCTGGAAGACGCCATGCCCTACGACCCCTCTGTTCTGGTGGATGAGGACGGAAAGATTTATTTGTATTATGGCTTTGCCAGCGAAATGCTGGGAAAAAAATATGGCTTTGTAAAAAGCCCAGGGGCCATGATGGTGCAGCTGGACAGCGATATGCGCACGGCTGTTACCGAACCTGTGCTGTGTATTCCTGGAGAAGATGAGGCCCCGGGCACAAGTTTTGCGGGCCACGCCTATGTGGAAGCGCCCTCCATGCGCCGCTTCGGCGATCTGTACTATTTTGTCTATTCCAGCCAGCGCTGGCATGAGTTGTGTTACGCCGTCAGCAGCCGCCCCGACGGCGGCTTTATCTACGGCGGCGTCATAGTGGATAATGCCGATTTGGGCCTTAATGGCCGCACGCTGCCGGTGTGTATGCCGGGCAATAATCACGGCGGCCTGATACAGGCCGGCGGGAAATGCTATATGTTCTATCACCGCCACACCAACTGCACGTCCTTCTCCCGCCAGGGCTGCGCCGAGCAGGTGCAGCTGCTGCCGGGCGGGCGCATCCCTCAGGTGGAGGTCACCTCCTGCGGGCTGAACGGCGGCCCGCTGCCCGCCGAAGGAAACTGGCCCGCGGCCATCGCCTGCCAGCTTTATGGTGCTGACCAAGCGTCGATGCTGGACTTCCGCAATGTGGTGCGGAACACGGTGCCCTTCATCACCGAGACGGGCACCGGCAGCCCTTCGCCCCAGCAGTTTATCTGCAACATCCAGGGCGGCACGGTGGCCGGCTACAAGTATTTTGTATTCTCCGCCGCGCTGGCCGTCGTCACCCTGTGGCTGCGGGGGACGATGGCGGGCGCGCTCCGCCTCTGCCTGGACGCACCGGACGCGCCCCCCGCCGCCCAAAGCCCGCTGGAGCTGGCGGCCGCGGATTGGCAGCCGGTAACGCTGACGCTGCCGTCGCTTCCCACGGGCACGCACAGCCTTTACTTCTGTTTTGACGGCGCGGGCAGATGCGATTTCCTGCGCTTTACATTCCACTGAAGGGGCGGCCGGGATTCTGAAAGGAGAATTTTTATGCGTATTCTATATGTGGACATCGACACCCTGCGCCCGGACCATCTGGGCTGCTACGGCTATTCCAGGAACACCAGCCCCAATATCGACGCCATTGCCCGCGAGGCGGTGCGCTTTACCGACTATTATTGCTCCGACGCGCCCTGCCTGCCCAGCCGCGCCGCCCTGATGACAGGTCGCTTTGGCATCCATACGGGTTGCGTGGGGCACGGCGGCATCAACGCCGAGATGCGCCCCGAGGGACGCGACCGCGGCATGGCCGATTTTAACGGCCGCTACAACCTGCCCGCGGTGCTGCGCCGGGCCGGCATGAAGACCGCCACCATCAGCAGCTTTCCGGACAGGCACGCTGCCTGGTGGTTCAACGGCGGCTTTGACGAATGCTACAACGTGGGTAAGCGCGGCCTGGAACCCGCCCACGAGGTGCTCCCCCTGGCGCTGGACTGGCTGGACCGCAAGCGGGAGACAAAGGACTGGTTTTTGCACCTGCATGTGTGGGACCCTCACATCCCTTACCGCACGCCGGAAAATTATGGCAAGCCCTTTGCCGATGACCCGCTGCCCGACCCCTGGATGACCCAGGAGCTACTTGATCATCACCGGCGCACAAAGCCCGGCGGCCATTGTGCCTGCGAGGTGACGGGCTACGACAACGTGCCCAACCCGGCCACGCCGCGCCAGATTACCGAGATCAAGAACCTGGATGATTTCAAAACCATGGTGGACGAGTACGACACCGGCGTCTGGTACGCGGACCAGCAGTTGGGCAAGGTATTCGGGAAGCTGAAAGAGCAGGGCATCTACGAGGATACGGCCATCATCATCAGCTCCGACCACGGCGAGGACCTGGGTGAGCTGGGCAGCTATTGCGAGCACGGTGAGGCCGATTATATCACCACCCATATCCCCATGATCATTAAATGGCCGGGCTGCGCAAAAAACGCGGTGTCCCGGGGCTTCCACTACAATTTGGATCTGCTGCCCACCCTCATCGACCTGCTGGGCGGCGTGCCAGAGTTCACCTGCAACCGGGTGGTGGGCAAAAAGAATCCTGTCCGCTACGACGGCGAGAGCTACGCGGACTGTGTGCGCACCGGCGCAGACGGCGGCCGCGACCATCTGGTGGTCAGCCAGTGCGCCCATGTGTGTCAGCGCAGTGTGCGCTTCGGCGACTGGATGTATATCCGCACCTATCACGACGGCTATCACCTGATCGAAGATGAAGAGCTGTTCAATGTGAAGGACGACCCCCACGAGACGAAAAACCTAGCCGAAGAGCATCCGGAAGTGTGCTGGCACGCGGCTTGGTATCTGGAGCGCTGGGTGGCCGACAACATGCTCAATAATATCTACCACTCCCACGAAGACCCGCTATGGAACGTGATTGCCGAGGGCGGTCCCTTCCATTGCCGCGGCTATCTGTACGATTACTGCCAGCGGCTGGAGCAGACCGACCGCGCCGACTGCGCCGAAGAACTGCGCCGCCTCCATCCGCGGGAACTGGAAGAGCGCTATTGAGCCGGAAAGGAGCCGTTACCATGGCAAAACGCCCCCACATTATCATTTTCAACCCGGACGAGATGCGTTCGTCCGCGTTGGCGCACCTAGGCAATCCGGCGGCCGTCACCCCCAATCTGGATGCTTTCGCCGCTAGCGAGGCCGTGTCCTTCCGCAATGCTTACTGCCAAAACCCGGTGTGCGTGCCCAGCCGGTGCAGTTTTTTCACCGGTCTGTATCCGCATGTGCACGGCCACCGCACCATGAGCCATCTGCTGCGTCCCGGCGAGACCACGCTGCTGAAGGAGTTGAAGGATGCCGGTTATTACGTGTGGATGAACGACCGCAACGACCTCACCGCCGGCCAGGTCCCCGGCTGGACCGAGAGCCATGCGGATGAAATCTATTACGGCGGTCAGGAAAAGCAGGGCCCCGGCCCGGAAAATCCCGAGCCCCGCGGCGAGCCGGGCGGTAAAAATTATTATTCGCACTACGAGGGCAAATTGAAACTGGATGAGCGGGGCGTCAATTACAATGGCGACGACGAGGTGGTGGACGCTGCTATCGCGTGCATTCGGGATTTGCCGGAGGAACAGCCGCTGTGTATGTTCCTGGGCCTGACGTATCCTCATGCGCCCTACCGGGTGGAGGAGCCCTACTTCTCCGCTATCGACCGGGCCAAACTGCCCCCGCGTATTCGGGCGGTGGACTGCACCGGCAAGGCGAAGATTTTGTCGGAGATCCGCAAGTATGCAGGGATGAACGATTACACCGACGCCGACTGGGACGAGCTGCGGGCGGTGTATCAGGGTATGTGCATGAAGATCGACGCCCAGTTCGGTCGCCTGATGGCGGCACTGAAAGAGGCGGGCATCTATGACGACTGCGCCATTTTCTTTTTCAGCGACCACGGCGATTTCGCCGGGGACTACGACCTGCCGGAAAAATGCCAGAACAGCTTCGAGGACTGCCTCACGCGGGTGCCCTTCCTCATTAAGCCCCCAAAAGGCGCGGTGGTGGATCCCGGCATCAGCGACAGTTTGACGGAGCTGGTGGATTTCTACGCCACGGCCATGGAATTTGCCGGCGTGGCACCCAGCCACACCCATTTTGGCCGCAGCCTGCGCCCCGTTTTGGCCGACCGCGGGGCCAAGGTGCGGAACTATGCCTTCTGCGAGGGCGGCCGCCAGCCGGGCGAAACCCACTGCGACGAGTATCACTTAGAGGGCGGGGGTGTGGCGTCCACCGTCACACCTTACTGGCCAAAGCAGCGGGCCCAAAGTGACGACGAGGCCCACGCCAAGGGTATTATGATATGCGGCGCGCGCTACAAGTACATCAGCCGCACTCTGGGCGATGATGAACTGTATGATCTGAGGGAAGACCCGGGCGAGACCACCAACCGCATCCAAGACCCAGCCTTAACCGATGTGCTAACCCAGATGCGGTTGGAAATGCTGAAATGGCTGCAAGCCACAGACGATGTGGTCCCCTTTGACCATGACGCACGCTTCACACCGGAGATGTTGTGGGCCCGCGTGCGGGGCATGGTGCCGCCGGAAAAAACGGATGAAGTAAAGCAGATGATTGCCGACGGTATCAATTTTCCGATGTTGATGCATTATTGTCGCGAACTAGCCGGGCAAAAAAAGCCTTAAACGGCGCAAAAAGGGAAAAGAGAGCAAAAAAAGAAAGCGGAAAAGATGCAAAAAAGCGTCTTTTTCGCTTTTTTTTGCTATAAAAAGGCTTTGTTTTACATTTAACATTTGTTAACAGGACGAATGGGCCTGGCGAGAGAAGTCGTAAAAATCATATAAAAAATCGTTTTTTCGACAACGAAATCAGAGACCTAAAGATCAAGTCGTAATTTTGACAGCAGGCTTTCGGAAAATCTACAGTCCCGCCAATGGCCGCCCGTTATAATGAAAACCAGAGACAGCCCGGGGCGGGCTCGGGTAGCAAAGATGGAGAAGGAGGCATGTTCCCAATGCCGGAAAAAGGAAAGGTGCTGGCCGAAGTAAAAGACTTGTGCAAAAACTTTGGCGTGACCATCGCGTTGTCCCATGTGGACTTCGCAGTAAAAACCGGCGAGATCCGCGGTTTGATTGGCGAGAACGGCTCGGGTAAATCCACCGTTTCGTCCATCATCGCGGGCTTGCAGCCCCCAAGCAGCGGCCAGATGTTCTATAAGGACAAGCCTTGGAGGCCCAAAGATGTGCTAGAGGCGCAGGAGGCCGGCATTGGCATGATCGTTCAGGAGGCGGGCACCATCGCGGGCATCTCTGTGGCGGAGAATATCTTCCTAGGCAATTACAAACGCTTTAAAAAAGGCCCGATTATTGACAGAAGGGCCATGGTGTTCGAGGCGCGCAAGGCGCTGGAGAAAATCGGCGTCACGGATATCAACCCAGCGCTGCCCACCCGTATGTACGACATGCAGGAGCGTAAGCTGATCGAGATTGCCAAATGCATGTATAACGACCCTGAACTGCTGATTGTGGACGAGACCACCACCGCGCTGAGCCAGACTGGCCGTGACATCATTTACAAAATTATGCACGATATGGCTGATGCGGGCAAGGCCGTGATGATCATCAGCCATGACCTCAACGAAATGATGGAACAGTGCGACACGCTAACCGTGCTACGCGACGGTGTCATCATCGACAACATCGCCAAGGCCGATTTTGACCCAGACGATATCAAGCAGAAGATGGTGGGTCGCGAGATCAAGGGCCACTACTACCGCGTGGACAATGACGGCTATAAAGAGGAAGTGGTGCTGAAAGCCGACTGCATCACCACCATGCACAGCTTGCTCTGTTTTGACCTGGAACTGCACAAGCAGGAGATCCTAGGTATCGGCGGTTTGTCCGACTGCGGCATGCACACCGTGGGCCGCGCCCTCTACGGGCTGGATCAGGTGGTGGACGGCCAGGTGGTACTTACCAAGGACGGCACGGTGGTGAAAAACGCACAAGTGGCCTTTAAAAACGGGCTGGGCTATGTGTCCAAAAACCGCGACACCGAAAGCTTGGAGCTGAACGCCTCGATTTACAACAACATCGCCTCCACGGGCTATGACAAAAACAACATGGGCCCCTTCATCAGCCCCCGCAGGGAAAAGGCCTACGTGGACAAGCAGGTCAAGGCATTGATGATCAAATGCCAAAATGCTTATCAGCCAGTGCGTGCCCTCTCCGGCGGCAACAAGCAGAAAGTGGTGTTCGGCAAATGGTGTGCTGACGACGCGGACATCCTGATCCTAGACTGCCCCACCCGCGGCGTGGACATCGGCGTCAAGGCGGCCATGTACCAGCTGATTTACGACATGAAGAAGCAAGGCAAATCCATCATCATGATCAGTGAGGAGCTGCCGGAGCTAATGGGGATGTGTGACCGACTGCTGATTATGCGCGACGGCGAAGTGTCCGGTGAATTTTTCCGCAAAGATGGATACGACGACCGTACGCTCATCGAATACATGATTTGAGGAGGACAACCGACAATGAATGCAACCGCCTCCGTAAAAACAAATGACCGGGAGCTGCACTTGAGCTTGAAAGAACGTGTCGAGGTCATCCGCTCAAACCGCTATTTCCTGATGATTTTCCCCTTTGCGATGCTGGCGCTGATGATTGTTATCTTCGGCGTAGCCACCCAAGGCCGCTTTTTCAAACCCAGCGTGCTCAAGGGCATCCTTAGCCAGGCCATCATTATCGGCACCTGCGCCACGGGCGTGGCTTTCATCTACTCCAATGGCAACCTAGACATTTCCATAGGCGCTGTGCTGGGCATGGCCTCCACCCTCGGCGTATTGGCCTACAACGCCACCGGGTCAGTGTCTGTGTTTGTGCTGGTCAGTGTAGGTACGGCCCTGGCGCTTATGGCCTTCAACTGCACCATGAGTGTGGTGTGCCATATCAAAACCATCACCGTGGCAATTGTGGTCACGCAGATCTATGGAGCCATCACCACGCTGCTGATCGGCGGTGCTGGCAAGATTGAGATTCCCTACGAAGTAAGTTCCGGTATGGAAGATGGGGGATTCCGTTATATTGCTTTTTTTGCTTACTTCCTCTTCTGTGTGGTCATCTATCACTACACCAAGGTGGGCCGTGAGTTGCGTTTTTTGGGCGGCAATGAGAGCTGCGCCCAGCAGACGGGCATGTCCAACGCCAAGGCTACTTACATCAGCTTCTTGATGACCGGCCTGGGTGTGGGCCTAGCAGCAGTGTTCAGCGTTATCGACGTTTCGGCCGTCAGCGTGGAGACCGGCAATGGCTTGGGAATGGACGTGATGCTGGCCACGGTGCTGGGCGGCATGTCTATCTTTGGAGGTGCCCGCTCAAATGCTTATGCGGGTTTGGTTGGCGCCCTGACGGTGGCCGCCCTGAACAAGGGCCTTTTGATGGTGGGTGTGTCCTCGGCCCTGATCCAGGGCATCCGCGGCGTCATCTTCCTAGCGCTGGTCTACCTGAACAGTGAGCGGCAGAAACTGCTGCCCTCACGTGTACAATTCTAAAGGTTTTAACGCACTTCGGTGCGGTGAGAAACGATTGATGAAAAGGAGATTTGAAATCATGAGAAAGAATGTTCTGAAACGCGCGGCAGCTGTCGTGCTGACCGGCGCTATGCTTCTGGTCAGTCTGGCTGGCTGCGGCGGCACACCCTCTTCTGCCTCGGCATCCACCGTGGGTTCCAGCTCTGCAACCTCTGCCACCGATAGTGGCGCACCAGCGCCGACCAAGCAGTTCGTAATCGGTGTGGCCGAGGCGCAGGCCAACGACGAGGTAACCACCCGCCGCGCCTATTTTGAAAATTTTATCGCCCCCACTTATAACGTGAAGTTCATCTTCTCCGAAGTGCTGAAAGATGACGCAGCCGTCAAAACTTTTATCGAGAACTGCATCGACTCTGGTGTGGATGCCATCATCGACTTCAAATCCAACTCCGCTCAGATGGCGCGCCTGTGCGAGGAGAACGATGTAGTTTACACCGTACAGGGAATCCCTGATATGGCACCTGAACTCATGGAAGGCGACTTTCCCCTATTTACAGGCTGGTCGGGTGCCGACAACGCACAAGTGGGCAACTTGTTCCGCGATTGGCTGGAGGCAAATGCCAGTGAAGATGGCAGCGAAGGATTCTTGGTATCCACCTCCCTGGCTGCCCAAGGCAATGTCCAGCATGTTGAAGTGTCCCGGGCCATCTTGGAAGGACTGCAGGAAAAATATGAGCTGACCTATGAAAAGACTATTGATGAGTTGGTTGCTTCCTCGGAGACCACCAATGTGGCCAACGATAAAAATATCCTGATCACCTTGTATCCGGGCTCCCCCAACAAAGAAACATGGCTGCCCGGTATCTCTTCCTTGCTGCAGAGCGGAAAATATGCCATGTTCCTTAGCTCCGGCCAGACGTACAACCAGTCTGCCACTGCTGTGAACGAAGTGGAGCAGGCCTTCGGCATCGACATCAAGGTCGCCAGCATTGCTGCTTTCAGCACGACCCTGACCACTGCCTTCAACACCCAAGACCCCAACGGAAATCCCAGCGTGGACATGGTGACGGTGAAGCCATCCAGCGCACTGAACGCCTGTCTGTTTGCAACTACTTACAATGCGCTGAATGGTGCCATTGACACTGCATGCCGGGATGCAGACGGGAATGCTGCCAACTATCGTTTCCAGATGATTTCGATCACCAGCCCCGAAGAATTGGCTATGACCGAAGGTTGGGATGACAGGGACACCGGGACCTGGATTGCAGGCAAAGAATTTGTGGATTCCATGCTGGTCACGAATAATCCCGACATCACACCCGAAGACATCAATAAGATTATGGCCAGCCTGAATGTGGAAAGCATCAGCGCGATGATGGAAAAAGCCTGAAGCAACGTATAGATACGAGGGCGGACGTCCCAACCGATAAAGGAGAGAGAAACAAATGAGCAAATGGCAGGACTTTAAGAAAAAGCATATTCTGCTCATGCATGCGGCGTTCACTATTGCCGTGCCTATGGCGGTGTGGTTGGTCATGGAAGTGCTGAATTCCCTGATCTGCGGCGTCCACACCATGAACTCCATGGTGGACTGGACCACCCTCATGCGCAATTTGGTGTCCTCGTTCTGCTTCGCCTTGGGCCTGAACTGTAACCTGCCGGTGGGCCGTATGGATACTTCCACCGGTTCACAGATGTATTTGGCCTGCATCATTGGCGGCAATGTGGCACTGTCCCTGAACTTAGGCGGTGTGGGCGTGTTGATGTTCAGTATGTTGCTGGGCATGGTGGCCGGTGGTTTCACCGGGTTCCTGTTTATCAACCTGCGTATCCTGCCCATGGTGCTGGGCCTGGGCATCAGTTTGGTGTACGAATGCATTTCCTTTAGCGTGTATGACCAACAGGGCCTGAGCCTCTTTGGTAAGCAGGGTGTAGGCATCCTGTCCAACAAGTTGTTCATCGTTTTGGTCACTCTGCTTATTATGGCGGTGATGACTTATCTGTTCCAATACAGCTCGTTCGGCTATAACCGCCGCGCCATTCAAGGCAACCAGAAGCTAGCCAACGACGCGGGAATCAATATCTACCGCAATGCCTTGCTGTGCTATATGACTGCTGGCGCGCTGGTGGCTATTGCCGGGGTGTTCGACACCGCATATAAGAGCAACTTGGTGCCTGTGCTGGGCATGAATTCCAACAGCACGGTATTTGCCAACATGTTCCCCATGGCCGTGGGCGTGTGGCTGGCTAAAAAGTCGAACCCGGTCATCGGTATTCTGGCTGGTTCGCTGAGCGTGCAGTTCTTGGTACTGGGTCTGGCCAAATTTACCAACGTGGGTATGAGCGACTATCTGCAGACCTGTATCAAATACAGTGTGTGGCTGGTGTTCATGATCTACCGCATGAATGAGGATAAATTCCAGTTCATGAAAGACAAACGTTCTCGCGTGGCATTGGCCAAGGCGACCCGTGCCAAACGCATGGCTGCCGCGGCCGCCTGAAAAGCAAAACAAATTTTACGGCGGCGGCAAAGTGATTTGCCGCCGCTTGTTGTAGAAAGGGGTCTCATCGATGACGGAAAAACGTCTTAATATCTTGATGATCATGGCTGACCAATTTCGCCTCACCACCTTGGACGGCATGGGGGACAAAATTCCCACACCCAATATCAAACGTATTATGGACAAGGGGCTTGTGTTCACCCAAAGCTGCTGTGCCTGCCCTTTGTGCACTCCCAGCCGGGCGGCCTTGGCCACGGGCAAATACCCCAGCCGCTGCGGAGTGCCCGTGCATGATGCCGTGCTGCCGCCGGAGCAGGCTACCTATTATCAGGCTCTGCGCAGAGCGGGCTACCGGGTGGGCATGGCGGGCAAGAGCGACCTGCACAAGGCCGACCAATACTGCGGTAAGGGCGATATGCCCAGCATGTACCACTATGGTTTCACCGACCCGTTCGAGACCGAGGGCAAGATGAACAGCGCCTGGTTCAAACGGGGTGAGGACGGCGCTATCCGGCCGAACGGGCCGTATCAGCACTATTTGGTCGAACGGGATCCCGCCCGTCTGGAGGCGCTGAACGCGGACTATAAATCGTACATGCGGGAAAAACGCCGGTTCTACGCTGAACCCAGCGTGCTGCCCGACGAGGATTTCCTGGACAACTTCATTGGCCGCGCGGCCTGTGATTGGCTGGAGCGGGTGGAGGACGATGTGCCCTGGCACTACTTTGTCAGCTTTGCCGGCCCCCACAACCCCTGGGACCCGCCCCGCGAAAATTATGAGCATTTTAAAGACGCCCGGCTGCCCCCGCCCATTGCCGATGATTTCACGGGGAAACCCGCCTGGGTGAAGCAGCGCGCCGCGCAGGAAACAGGCGGCATGACGGCCCAGCAGGCGCTGAACGTGCGCCGGTGCTACGCGGCCAGCGTGGAAGTAGTGGACCAATGGGTGGGCCGGCTGCTGGATATCTTGGAGCGCCGGGGCCTTAAGGATAACACGGTGGTGATTTTCTGCGCCGACCACGGCGAGATGCTGGGGGATCACGGCCTGCTTGAAAAGAAAGTGATGTACGAGGCCAGTGTGCGCGTGCCCCTGGTAATCAGCGCCCCCTGGATGACCAGCCGCACCGATTCCGATGCGCTGGCACAGCTGATGGACCTGGCCCCCACCTGCCTGGACTTGGCCGGTGCATCCTGGGACGAGCGGGAGATGGATGCCCGCAGCCTGCTGCCCCTTTTGCGGGGCGAGAACGGGGAAGAGGCTCAGCCCCACGAGGTACAGATCAGTGAACTGCTGAACAGCCTGATGATTTACGACGGCCGCTACAAGTGGATCCGCAACTGGAACGACACCGACGAGCTGTACGATCTGCGCAGTGACCCCCAGGAACTGCACAATATCTTTGATGAGCGCCCGGAGATTATCCAGCGACTGCGGGCTTATACCTTCCGCCACTGAGCGGGTCTGGAAGAAAGGATTGAGCCAAATGAAAGCGATCATGGTGATGTATGACTCCTTGCGCCGGGACCTTCTGAGCGTAAACGGAGGCCCCATCCCCACTCCCAATTTTGAGCGGCTGGCCGCCCGCACGGTGCAGTTTGACTGTAGCTATGTGGGGAGTCTACCCTGCATGCCCGCCCGGCGGGAACTGCACACGGGGCGCTATAATTTCCTGCACCGGGATTGGGGACCCATCGAGCCTTTTGACGATTCCATGCCGCAGCTTCTGAAAGAAAACGGTATTTATACTCACTTGGCCACGGATCATTACCACTATGTAGAAGACGGCGGGTGTACCTACCACAGCCGTTACTCCTCCTGGGAGTGCTACCGCGGCCAGGAGAGCGATACCTGGGTGGCCGATTTGACCCCGCCGCCCGCCGAATATTCGCCCCACTTGATCGGCACCAAAAACATGAACGGTACCCTTGCGGCCATGCGCCGCAAGGGCGGCTGGCAGAATGACCACAACCGTCGGCGTTGGCAGACGGATGGGGACTTCGCCATGCACCAGACCTTCGATAACGGCATCGACTTTTTGCAACGCAACGGAAGATTTGACAATTGGTTTTTGCAGATCGAGACATTTGACCCCCACGAGCCTTTTACCGCACCCCAGGACTTCGACGGCCGCTATTTCAGCCCGGACGACCCATTTGTGCCCGACTGGCCCCCTTACGCCAAAGTGGACGAGGACGAGAAGACCGTGGAGAATATGCGGAAAAAGTATTATGCCCTGACGGAGTTCTGCGACCAGCAGCTGGGCCGTGTGCTGGACAAGATGGACGAGCAGGATTTGTGGAAGGACACCATGCTGATCGTCAACACCGACCACGGCTTCTTTTTGGCCGAGCACGATTGGTGGGGCAAGGGCGCGGCGCCCAACTATGAGGAGCTGGTGCACACGCCTCTGTTTATCTGGGACCCCCGCTGCCCCGGTGCCGCCGGGCAGCGCCGTCGTGCCTTGGTGCAGACCATTGACTTGGCACCCACCTTGCTTGACTTTTTCGGCGTGGACATCCCGGCCGATATGACGGGCAAGCCCCTGGCCGGCGTCATCGCCGGCGACGTGCCGGTGCGCCGGTACGCACTGTTTGGCTACCACGGCGCGCCCGTGGGCATCACGGACGGCCGCTGGGTGCTGCTGCGTGCGGTGGCTGACAGCACCGTGCAGATGTATGAATATACCCACATGCCTACCCACATGCGGGCGCCCTTCTCGGTGGAAGAGATGCGCTCCACCACTTTGCACCCGGGTTTCAGTTTTACCAAGGGCGCACCAGTGATGAAAATCGAATCCCGCGTGAATCCCCGCTTCGCCAAAGCCCAGGCCGAGGGGGAGGACCTGCTGTTCGACCTGCAGGTCGACCCCGCCCAGCAGCACCAACTGGAAAACGCAGATAAAAAGGCCGAGCTGCTGGACGCCATGGCCCGCCTGTGTGCCGAGAATGACGCCCCGGAGGAGGTGTACGAGCGCTTTGGCTTGAAAAAGCCGGAAAGATGAAAATCTTCGTCGTCAAATCAATAGAGCGAAGGCGCGGGTTTCTGCTATCCTAAAGGGGATGGCACGGCCCGCGCCGCAGGCGGACGCGCCGGGAGGCAAAATTATGAGTATTGGTACAGCTTTGATGCCGCTGATGGCCCTGCTGGGCGGCGGCGCGGCGGTGGCCGCGCTGGTGCTGTGTGTATCGCGCCGGCGTAAAACGCGGGAACGGACAGGCGCACAGAGCCTGCCCACGGACCCGCTGGCGTATCTCTTCGTGGACAAACCCGAGGAATGACACGCCCCAAAACGACGAAATGAGGGAAAAGCGATGATCGATCTGAAGGCAAATCCATTTTATCTGGACAACGATGCCATTGCCTGGGTGGAAAACACCCTGGCGGGCATGACCACCGAGGAAAAGACCGGGCAGCTGTTCTGCGTGCTGTTCAAAGAGGCCAAACCCGAGGAGTTCGACTATGTGTACGGCATTCTGTCGCCCGGCGGCTGCATGTACCGCGTGGTGTCCACAGCCCGCGCGGTGGCGGCCACCCAGGCACTGCGCGTGCGCAGCAAAGTGCCCCTTCTGATCGCGGCAAACCTGGAAAAGGGAGGCAACGGTATTGTGACGGAGGGCACGCTGGTGGGCTCGCCCATGGAGATCGCCGCCACGGACGACGTACAGATAGCCGCCAACATGGCTGAAGCCTGTGCCCGCGAGGCGGCGGCCGTGGGCGCCAACTGGGCATTCGCCCCCATCATCGACATCGACACGAACTTCCGTAACCCCATCACCAACACACGCACCTTTGGCAGTGACCCCGCGCGCGTGAGGCGCATGGGCGAAGCGTATGTAAAGCGGGTCCAGGAGCTGGGCCTGGCCGCGTCCATCAAGCATTTCCCCGGCGACGGCCAAGACGAGCGCGACCAGCACCTGGTCACCTCCATCAACGATATGGACTGCGACACGTGGATGGCTACCTATGGCGCGGCGTACAAGGCCGGCATCGAGGCCGGAACCCTGACGGCCATGGTAGGCCACATCATGCAGCCCGCCTGGACGCGGCGCCTCAACCCGGGCATCAGAGATGAGGACATTATGCCCGGTACCCTCAGCCCTGAGCTGATGCAGGGCCTTCTGCGCGACAATTTGGGCTTCAACGGCCTTATCTGCACCGACGCCACCACCATGGCCGGCTATACCTTGGCCATGAGCCGCCGCCACGCCGTGCCCGAGAGCATCGCCCGCGGCGCAGACATGTTCCTCTTTGCCCGCAATTTGGAGGAGGACTATGGCTTCATGCTGGACGGTATCCGGCAGGGCATCATCACGCCCCAGCGCCTGGACGAGGCGGTCACCCGCATCCTAGCCACCAAAGCCGCCCTGGGGCTGCACAAGGGCCTCCGGCCCATCAGCGCCGAAATAGCCGGCCAGGTGGTGGGCTGCGCCCGGCACCAAGCTTGGGCAGAGGAGTGCGCTGACAAAGCCATCACCCTGGTGAAGGAACAGCCCGGCGTGTTGCCTATCACCCCGCAGCGCTATCCGCGCATCCTCTTCTACACAGTGGAACCGCCGGTAGGCGGCGAGGGCAACTACAAGGTGCAGCCCGCCTGTGCCAAGGTAAAAAGTCTGCTGGAAGCCGAGGGCTTCCAGGTGGAGGAGTTCGTGTCCCAGCCCTATGGGGAGGGGTTCACCACCAAATACGAGGAAGTGGTGAAAGGGTACGACCTCATCCTTTATGTAGCCAATCTTTCCACAAAAAGCAACCAGACCGTGGTGCGCATCGAGTGGAAGCAGCCCATGGGCGCCGACTGCGGCCACTATATCAACGACGTGCCTACGGTGTTCGTCAGCCTGGAGAATCCCTACCATCTGCTGGATTTTCCACGGGTGAAAACGTACATCAACTGCTACAGCAACAACGACCACTGTATCCATCAGCTGGTGGAGAAGCTCACCGGCCGCAGCGCCTTCAAGGGAAAAAGCCCCGTGGACGCGTTCTGCGGCAAGTGGGACGCTCATCTGTAAGGGGAGGTGCGCGGCATGGAAACGGATATCCCGTCCCTGCGTTGGCGCCAGGACGGCGTAGACCATGTGCTGAAACTGCTACCCGGCGGCCGCATCGGCTTTTTGAGCGACGAGCTGCTGGCACAAATCGAGGCGGCCGGCGGCCGGCCCGATGAAAAAGTCGCGGCTATCCGCGCCGGGGATATCCCCCGCGTGCGCGCCCTGCAAAAGGCCCATGGCCCCGAGGGCAGAGAGATCGCCACGGCACCTCTGGAACAGTGGGAAGACCGACTGCCCGCCCCGGGAAGCCCCGTCCCCGCGACACTGTGCCGCCCGTCCGCCCCGGCAGCCGGGCCGCGCCCCTGTATCGTCTATTTCCACGGCGGCGGCTGGCAGTACGGTAGCCGGGCCATTGTGCAGCCTTTCTGCCGCTTTCTGGCCCAGGAGGCGGACGCGCTGGTGGTGAACCCTGAGTACCGTCTGGCGCCCGAACACCCATGGCCCGCCGGGCCCGAGGACGCCTGGGCCGTGCTGACGCATGTATATGCCCATGCCGACGAGCTGGGGATCGATAAAGGGCGCATCACCGTGGCCGGCGACAGTGCCGGCGGTAACCTGGCCGCCCTGTGCGCCCATCGGGACAGGGATCTGGGAACCGGCATGGTGCGCCACCAGGTACTGTATTACCCAGCCCTGGCCGTGCGCGACATCGAGGGGCTGGAGGGCTTCCGCTTTTCCCTGGAGGATTACTGCTATGACGACAGCCAGAAACATCTGATTGAGCCGCGCGTTCTGGCCATTTACAACGCGGGCCGCCGCAGTGAGGTGAATTATGTGCCCGCGGGCGTTTCCACAAGGGACAAGGCGGTGTCGCCCCTATGGGACAGCGATTTTTCCCGGCTGCCCGAAACGCTGCTTATCGCCGCGCAGTACGACTACCTAACCCAGCAGTGCCGTGCCTACGCGGCCCGCTTGGCCGCGGCCGGCGTCCCGGTGACGCTGATGAACTACTGCGGCATGGCCCATGCTTTTGTGGATCAATGCGGCGTGTATCCCCAGGCAGATGACAGCCTGCGGGCTTTTGCCACCTTTGTGAAAAAGCGCTGAAATTTTTATGAAAAGGAGTGGTTGTATGCGACCGGACATTTTATTGTTCATGAGCGACCAGCACGCGCCCCAGTTTATGGCTGGGGCCGAGATGGAAGTGGATACGCCCAATCTGGATGCCTTGCGCCGGGAGGGGACCAGTTTCAGTGAAGCTTACACAGCCTGCCCGCTGTGCGTGCCCGCGCGTATGGCCATGCTGTCCGGCATGCGGGCAGCCCGCACGGGCATCTTTACCAACAACGACGCTTTACCCGACACGCTACCCACATTCCTGCACCATCTGGTGGCGGCCGGATACGAAACAGTGCTGGTGGGCCGTATGCACTTTATCGGCCCGGATCAGCGCCACGGCTTTACCAGGCGCACCGCGCCCGATTTTACAAACAGCGGCTGGGTACGCCCGCCCTGGCTTGTAGAGGATTTCGGTGTGCATACCCAGACCATGGGATATAAATGGTGCACCCATGTGGTGGGCGGGGGCCAATCGCCGGTGCTGTGCTATGATGAAATGGTCACGCGGGCGGCCGAGGAATACCTGGCCCGGCCCCACGAGAAACCCCAGTTTATCCTAGTAGGCACCTACGGGCCCCACTTCCCCTATGTGGCGCCGCCGGAACTGTTCTATAAATACTTAAAAACCGCCCGCCTGCCCGCTACCTTCGGCACCAGAGATGACTTTATGAATCCCGTGCTGTGCGCCCTGCAAGAGCCGGATATCCGCCCGGAAGTGGGCCTGGCCTGCCAAGCCGCCTACAAGGGCATGGTGGAGCACACGGACGGCCTGGTGGGCCGCGTTCGCCGGGCATTCAGCGCCTTTGTGGGCGGAAGGGGAACACCCCATCTGTTCGGCTATCTGTCCGATCACGGGGACACCATCGGTGAGCACGGAGTGTTCGGCAAGAAAACATTTTTTGAAAAATCGGTCAAGATCCCCCTGCTGCTGGCCGGCACCGGCGTGGCGGCGGGCCGACGCTGGGATGAACCGGTGAGTATCCTGGATGTGGGTCCCACGGTATGCGCCTGGGCCGGCGCGGAAACACCCGAGCGGGCGGACGGCCAAAGCCTAGCGTCGATCCTGCGCGGAGAGGACGGGCCGAGGGGGCGCGCCGTGCTGAGCGAGAGCATGGACAAAGGCCCCGACGGCCGCTGGACCTACGGCTGCATGGCGCGTCGGGGAACTTATAAATTTATTACCTATCACGGCTATGAGAGTCAGGACATGCTATTCGACGTGGCAGCCGACCCACTGGAACAGAATAATCTGGCCGCGGCGCGGCCCGGGATGTGCGAAGAATTCCGCTGGCTGCTGCGCCAAGCGACGGACCCGGCCGCGGCAGAGGCGCTACAGGCACAGCATACCAAACGGGCGCGGGTCTTGGCTGCTTTTGAGAAGCAGACGGGCTACGACGACCGTGAGCGCTACCGTGATTATCCCGAGGAGGCAAAGCGGCCGCCGGAGGTGTGCGTCACCTCCCTGGTCGGTGGACCGGGCAAGGAACAAAGCAGCGTTTACCATGGGCTGCCGCTGCGGCCGCAGGAGGGAAAAGCATGAACCATCCGGATATCCTCCTGTTCATGAGCGACCAGCACGCGCCTCAATTCATGGGCGGTGCCGAGATTCCTGTGGACACGCCCAACCTGGATGTCCTGCGCCGGGAGGGAACCAGTTTCAACGAGACCTATACAGCCTGTCCGTTGTGCGTGCCCGCGCGCATGGCTATGCTGTCCGGCATACGGCCGTCCCACACGGGCATCTTTACCAATGTGGACACCCTGCCCGACACCCAGCCGACTTTTCTGCATCATCTGGCGGCGGCTGGGTATGAGACGGTGCTGGTGGGGCGCATGCACTTTATTGGGCAGGATCAGCGCCACGGTTTTACCAAGCGAATCGCGCCGGATATCACCTTGGTCACTTGGACGCGTCCTGAACATATCAAAGCTGAGCGCGGCGTGTTTGCCCGCACCTTTGCCGGCAAGTGGGCGCCCCAGGTGGTGGGTGGGGGAGAGTCCCCCGTATTGCATTATGATGAACTGGTGATCCGGGCGGCTGAAGAATATCTGACACAGTCTCACGAAAAGCCCCAGTTCATCCTGGTGGGCACTTACGGACCCCACTTCCCCTATGTGGCGCCGCCGGAATTGTTCCAAAAATATTGGGACAGGGTAGAGCTTCCGGTCCTGCGCGGCCAGGCGCCGGAAGCGCTGAACGCCTATCTGCGGGCCCACCGCGTGGAAGCCACGGAAGAGGTGGCCCGGGGCGTGCGCGCCGCCTACTGCGGTATGGTGGAGTGCATGGACGGGCAGATTGGCCGGGTGCGCGCGGCCTTTGACGCCTTTTCGGCCGGACGGGACAGGGGGAAATTGTTCGGCTATCTGTCTGACCATGGCGATCAAGCCGGGGAGCGGGACTTCTACGGCAAGGAAACTTTTTTTGAAAAGTCCGTCAAGATCCCCCTGGTACTGGCCGGCGACGGCGTGGCCGCCGGCCATGTGGAAACAGCCCCTGCCAGCATTCTGGACCTGGGCCCCACACTGTGTGAATGGGCGGGTGTCGAGACACCCGCGGACGCGGACGGCATCAGCCTGGCCCCCGCGCTAGCTGGTGCGGCCATGGACAAAGCCCGCGCCGTGTACAGCGAGTACATGGAGAAGGGCACCGACGGTTACCGCTACTGCATGATGCTGCGCCGGGGAGCGTATAAATTCATTACCTACCGGGGCTGTGAAGCCCAGGATATGCTGTTTGACGTGAAGGCCGATCCGCTGGAACAACACAACCTGGCCGACGAAGAGCCTGCGCTGCTGGCGCAGTTCCGCGCCTTGGCAGCCCGAGTGTCGCCGGTGCCGGAGGAATACGAAAAAAATCAGGCCCGCCAGGCCCGGGATGCCCAGCTGTTCATCGCTTATGAACAGGCGGTGGGCCTGGACGAGAGCGAGCGGTGGAGGGAAAACCCCACCACTGCTCGGGTGAATCCGGAGATCTGCATTGCCGGCCTGTGAGGAGAAGATTATGATGGATTATCAAGGACTGCTGTTCGATTTGGACGGCGTGATCGTGGACACGGCGAAATATCACTATCTGGCCTGGAAAGCCCTGTCGGACGAATTAGGCATTCCTTTTACCCGGCAGGACAATGAGCGGCTGAAAGGCGTCAGCCGGATGGCCAGCTTTGACATCATTCTGGAGCTGGGCCGCCGCACCATGGATGAAGCGGAAAAGGAGGCTAACTGCCAAAAGAAAAATGATTTGTATGTCTCTTACATCAAAAGGTTGACTGAGAATGACCTGCTGCCCGGTGTGCGGGCTTTCCTCGCTGATGCCAGAGCGAAAGGGTATAAGATCGCCTTGGGGTCGGCCAGCAAGAATTCGCCCCTCATTCTGGACAGGTTGGGTATTGCCGGGCTGTTCGACGCCCTGGTGGACGGCACCAAAGTCAGCCGGACCAAACCGGACCCAGAGGTGTTCCTGCGGGGTGCCGAGGAGCTGTGCCTCCCCGCCGGGGCCTGTGTGGTGTTTGAGGACGCCGTGGCCGGTGTTGAGGCAGCCCACAACGCCGGTATGAAGGCCGTGGGCATCGGCAGCCCGGAGATTTTGTCCCAGGCAGACATCGTGCTGCCCGGCTTTGCCGATGTGCGCGCCGACGATGTGCTGGCGCGCCTTGGCTGAGGTGACGCCCATGCCCATCGGATTGCTGACCGACTGTATCGGCGTGCTGCTGGGCGGCCTTGCCGGCGCGGCCCTGGGCCCCCGGCTGCCCCAGCGCATCAGCCGGAACATTACCGTGGTGCTGGGTTTTTCCTCCATGGCCATCGGTATCAATTCCATCGTGAAAGCAAGCGCCATGACACCTGTGGTCATGGCGGTCATCTTCGGCACGCTGCTGGGCGAGGTGCTGCAGATGGAAAAGCACATCACCCATTTGTTTGGCAAGGCGGTGTGTCGCCTGCCCCACGGCGAAGGGTTTGAGATGGACCACTTCATCACCGTGGTGGTGCTGTTCTGCGCCAGCGGCTTCGGCATTTACGGCGTGCTTGTGGAGGGCATGAGCGGCAACGCCGGTATCCTGTTGTCCAAGGCAGTGCTGGACTTCTGTACTGCCGCGGTGTTCGCCGTCACCCTAGGTGTGGCGGTAGCTGCGGTAGCGCTACCTATGGTCGCCGTGTTGGGAATTCTGTTTGGGGCCGCTGGCATGCTGGCACCCTTTGTCACCCCCGCCATGCTACAGGACTTCATGTCCTGTGGCGGTGTGCTCACTATGGCAGCAGGCCTGCGTGTCAGTGGTATCAAAAACGTACCCATTGCTAACATGATTCCTAGCTTACTGTTGATATTACCATTGTCTGCCGGATGGTTGCTATTATCTTAATACAAGGAATGAACATTAAAATGCAAGAGATTCACCTCATGTTGAAACCAGCGAGCGGTTTGTGCAATATGCGCTGTAAATATTGTTTTTATGCGGATGAAACAAAAAAGCGCGCCATAGCGAATTATGGCCTTATGTCCTTCGACACGCTCCATTCTGTGCTGGAAAAAGTTTTATCGGAAGCAACTCGGTCATGCACGATTGCATTCCAGGGCGGGGAACCAACATTGGCGGGTCTGCCGTTCTTTCGGCAGGCAATCAGCATCTGTAAAGGAAAAAATGTGAATCATTGCAGCATCTCTTTTGCCATACAAACGAATGGCCTTTTGATTGATGATGAATGGTGCGAATTCTTTGCAGAAAATCATTTTCTGGTCGGTATTTCGTTGGACGGCCCGAAAGAACTGCACGATGCAAACAGGCCGGACACTGTCGGAAAAGGAACATACAGCAGAGTGATGCACGCATTGCAACTGCTGAAAAGTCATGGAGTGGATACGAATATCTTAACGGTTGTCACAGCGGACACTGCGAAGAACTATCGTAAGGCGTATAACTTTTTCGTTCGCAGCGGGTTGGATTATCAGCAGTATATCCCTTGCTTAGACCCTCTGGATGAACCGCGGGGGCAGCAGCCATGGTCGCTGACGCCGGAGCGCTTTGAACAGTACCTCAAGGCTTCGTTCGATTGCTGGTACCAGGATGCGATGAGGGGAAGAAAAAGATATCACCGATATTTTGACAATCTGCTTTTGATGCTGAACGGCCAGCCGCCGGAGGCCTGCGGCATGCTGGGAACATGCGGGATGCAGTATGTTGTGGAAGCAGACGGCAGTGTGTATCCTTGCGATTTCTATATGCTGGATCAGTATAAGCTGGGGAATCTGAATACAGATACGCTTGCCCAAATAGATGCCAGACGGAAAGAGATTGGATTTATAGAGCAGAGCTGTGCAGTAGACGAAAAGTGCAAGATATGCAAATGGTATCAACTGTGCCGTGGAGGATGCCGAAGAGATAGAGACTATTATCAAGACGGCATTGGTCGAAATTACTACTGTGCTGCCTACGAGCGTTTCTTTGAATATGCCTGGCCGAAATTGGGCGAAGTGTATGAAGAAGTGATAAGAGGCTAGAAAGAGGATTTACAGGATGTCAATTTTAGCGTTTTTGGTCAGTTTTCTGGCGTCAACAGCAGGTGCAATCTGCGGGATTGGCGGCGGAGTTATCATCAAACCGACTCTGGATTTATTCCAAATGGCCAGTGTGTCTACGATCAGCTTTTTATCGGGCTGTACGGTGCTTTCGATGAGTTTGTACTCTGTTGGCAGGGGATTGCTGGCACATGACAGTACAGTTGACTTCAAAACAGGGACACCGCTGGCGCTGGGCGCGGCAATTGGTGGTGTTTTCGGCAAACAACTGTTTACTGCCGTCAAGGAAGCCGCTTCCAACCCGAATATGGTGGGGGGTGTACAGGCCGGATGTCTCGCAATCATCACAATTTATACGCTTGCCTATACGGTAAACAAAGCGCATATAAAAACGCGTCAGATTCAAGGGTCAATTCCCTGTGTGACAATAGGCGTGGCACTTGGTATCATGTCAAGCTTTTTGGGAATCGGCGGCGGGCCGATTAATCTGGTGGTTCTGTACTATTTCTTTTCCATGTCCACAAAAACAGCAGCCCAGAATAGTTTGTACATTATTTTAGTTTCGCAGATTACGAGTATTGCGACAACGCTGTTTACAAAAACTGTGCCGGAATTTGAATGGCTCTGGCTGGTTCTGATGGTGTCCGGGGGAATCGGTGGTGGTGTTGTAGGGAGGCTGATCAACAAGCGAATCGATAATAAACAGGTGGAGAAGCTGTTTGTTATATTGATGTTTGTCATCATTGGAATCAGTTGCTACAATACTTGGGCGTTTATGAGATGAAAATTGAGCTAATTCATGCCCTGTACACTTTAAGGCAGCCAATACACGGTAGTGCTTGGCTGCCTTTTTTTGTATAACGGTTAAATAGTCGATCTGAGCAATAATATCGAGTAGGCACCCAACGAAATCATGTGCTTGTGAGAGGTAAAATAAGTTACGCAAATATAAAAGCGGATAAAAAGACATGGTTTGCAGAACTCTAGTAGAATGAAGTTGCGACACACCATTCTGAAAGAAGTCTGTTGTGAAACGCGCATAAACATGGGAAAATAGAAACACCGAAGCCGAGCGAGCGCTTTTAGGAGCACTCTAAAAAATACATGCCTATCTCTTTTTCCCGCCTTTTGTGTTACAGCCTCAATACAATCCTCCCATATACATGCTTATTAGCATAGTCGTAATGGGTAATACGCACCAACACTGCATCACCGGGCGAACAGTCATATTCTGTAAAGATGTTCGAGTATAGGCACATGCAGGTGACGTCGTCCGGAAGCCTGCAAAACACGCCGCCCCGATATCTCCCGCCGATGATGGCACGGCACTCACTGCCGACCGGATGGCGGATATCCGCATCATCAAAGGGGTTGGGATTGACCTCTTTCACAGAAATCCTCAAATCATCGCTTTCCGGATCATACTCCTTAATAACCGCCTCCAGCTGCTGCCCGGAATGGTATTCTTCACGCAGATCCGCGACAGAAGCATAGGTAAGGCTGCGGGGTGTCAGCAGCATATCGTGTCCCCAACACTCAACGCGCATCAGTTTTGGCCCGACAATGAGTACATTCACCATGACATGATCGCCCGGCTGGTTCCCACGGCGCGCATACTTGAAACGGTTTCGCCGCAGTTCCAACGCCCGGCGCCGCGAGGCAACGGCGCAGTTTCCCGCCCTGTCAACATTGGTGATCACATAGTCGATCTGTGCGCCGATCATGTGTGACACGATATGACGTGGGTGCGCCTGTCCGTCTGCCCAAAGTTCAGTTTCGGGAATCAGAACCTTGACCCGGTATTGTACCACTGTCAGGCACAGGATTTCTTTGATCTCATTGGCGCCCGTTTCCGCGTTGAATACTTTCAGCGAGATTGTCTCCTTGCCGGAGATGATCCCGTGCATCGCGGAGTGTGCGCGGAATGATGCATAGATATTTTCCCACTCTTCCTGCTGCTTTGCAGAGAGCCTACGATCCAGTTTTCTAACATTCAGTGCGAAAAATTCTTCCCGAGCATTTGGCCTGCGGGAATAGGGATCCGTTTTTTCAGCATCGATGGGCGCATTTCTAAGGTGTCCAAATTCGGACACCTGTTCTACTCCAGCACCCGCTGCACCAATCTGTTCCAAGGAAAGGCAATCCTGTCGGCCAGTAGCAAGCTCTTCATTCAGCAACACGAAATCAGCTGGCGGGGGAACCAGGCTTTCTGCCAAATCACCTGGCGCAGATACCGCCCATTGCTCCTCTTCTGTAAAATCGACGGTTGGAGCATCTGTATCACTGGCGAGCAGACCATCGGGAACCTCTGTATCTCTGTAAGTACTTTCCTCCAACCTATCCTTATCTGAAGTGTTGAAACTTTCTGACCGTTCCTGCGGCGCAGTTTCTGAAGTGTCAGCCAGAGCAGTGACATCCGTTTCAGCGTCTTCCGATATTGAAAACTGTTCTGCAAAAGCATTTTCCATGGCTTCATTGTTCGGCAGCCCACTGCTTGTTTGTTCTGCTTCTGCAGCCGTTTCAGCTTCGGTATTAGACACTTGTTCGGTGGTTTTATCCTTCTCCTTTTCCGAAGTTGATTGCAGCTCCGGCAATTCATTGTGTTTGGGTTCCTGTGTGGATTTTTTTCTGGGCATTGCTTATCATTCCTTTCCGTCGAGTTTGTGTTCGGCTTCTTCTGGGCATTCGCCCGCTATGAATTCAAAATGGTCATCACCTCCTTTGCAGACAGCAAAAAAGAGCTTATTGCAAAACAACTTGGAAAGCTGCATGGAATTTTCCAACAGATACAAAACCGTATGGCCGGGCGGCATCATCTGGGCGCTGGCCAACGTGCTCACATACGATTCCTGCCCCGCAGTAACGACATACAGGAGAAAGACATTCTCCCCACCATCATCGCCGGTAGGAAGGAAAAAGGTCAGCGTCTTCGTCTCGCGCTTGTAAACAAATTTTGGAAGGACATCATCTGCAAGTGCCATCATGACGTCCAGGCAGCGCAACAGGATATGATCGGGTTCACGCCACGGTTTACACCAATAACGTCCTTTCTTTTCCAGTTTTCCGAAATAATGCAGCTGTTTGAGCACAGCGCTGATTTCCGGTGCGTATTTGATGTGCGCCGCCTTGACATACCGCCTGTAAAACCACACCAGCCGTTCTTCATTTAAGCCGCCGGCCTCTTCCACGATATTCATGAGATATTGGTGTGCGAGAGGCATACTGGCTCTCATACCGATCCCCCCCTTGCCGGAGCTCGAATCGTGCAAAGAGAGGTGTTGAGATCCGGGTCGAGTTCAATGTCTGCCCTGCTTTCCCAAATAGTGTTAATGATCACGACCATGGTATACGCCAGTCCTTTGCGTACCCGGCGTTCCGTGTTACTGTGCAGCCGTTGTTCTACCGCCTGCAGGATGCTGCCGTCCAACGCATGCAGTGTTCGCCGGATTACCCTTTGCGGAAGCAGGGCTTCATTCACGCGCAGGTTGTCCGAGTAGTACAAACGTGTTATGGCGTGTTCGAATAGTCCTGCAAGTTCTGGAGAAAACAGAGAAAGTTCACTTTTTTGCAAAATTTCACACAGCTCTGTCTCGTTGTCCTGTGACAAAGACAGACGATTCTTCTCAAGATAACTTTTCTCAATATAATTTGCCTGCAGATCCGGCAGGTCTGGAGGTGCGGCTTCTGCATTTCTTGATATGTGAGTTTCGCACTTCTCGTTTTCCGCAGCACGGTCCTTTTCCTCATTGAAATCCTCTGATTCCGTCCGCGACTGATATGCTGAATCAGCATTTCTTACAGTGAATGGTGCGCAGTTGTGTGAGGAGGCGCCATTGTCGGAGAGTTGGACGGCTGCAAGATAGATCTGATTCGGGCATCCCCGCCCAAGGCGACGCTCCCAAATCAGCGCTGCCTGTGCCAGCTCTTGAAAGCTTTCGATAGCCTTCCGGTAGCTGACACCCATTTCCCGGGCGAGATCTTCGCGCGTAAAAACAATATAAACTTCACCAGCGTCGTTGACCCAGCCATTCATACGCGACAACTGGAACCGATTAAGAAGAAAAGTATAGGCAACTTTGGCTTCCAGAGACAGTTCCTTATACTTGGAGTCAAAGAAAAGCCAGCGCGGCATCTGCAGATGATAAAAGGAGATTACATCGGTCAGCTTCATAAGTGCGAAGGTTGGTCGCTGTGGTAATGTCGCAGGTTTCATACTATTTCATCCTTTTTTCGGGGCGGTATTTGTCCCGGTATTCGGTGCGGCCTTGCATCGGGTCTGCGCCAGAACTTCCTGCGCCGTGTACCGGCGCATATTTCCAACTCGGTCCTCTGCGGCAGGCGATGGCTTCTTTTGCTGTCGGGGCAATTCATAATGGTAGGTTTCTCTGGACTCCATGGGTATCTGCAGTTGGCTGGTACCATCAGCTCTGAAAGCAGGATGGGACAGCGGTTTGCAGGGAACAGAATGAGAGCCGGCGGAAGGAATATAAACTTGGGACGCGGCCGTTGCTTTCTGGTATTGATCGTCTTTTTCTTTCCAATGAGGCTTATAGTCTGAAATTTTCACAAGTCCCATTTTATCGAACCCGGGAAGTTCTTCCGGAATCAGTTTATAAAGCATCACCGGACGGCGGCCGCTGATGAGCGCAAGACACCGGGCTTTATCCATATGTTCCACTTCATCCGGCAGCATCAATGGACGCTGCGCTTCAGAGCGGCTCTGGCTATAACGGTTTGCACTGGCTCCGCCGGAAAGGAAAAACAGAGGCGGTAGCTGCGGTGACACGGTACTGTTGGTCCGTACCGTGACCATACCGCACTTCTTCGATATGTAAGTGGCCGTCGTAACGTCATTGACTCCGAGTACCAGCTGAGTGGAGCAATTTGATACGATTTCTTCCCATTCACCTTGCGGATATCGGTCCTGCAGCTGGGCGACTGATTGTACCAGAAGCTGACAGGCAATGTTACGGCTTCGGACTACGCTGAGCAGCCTTGATGCGCTGGGAAGATAAACATTGCAGAATTCTTCCAGAAGCATATTTACACGGATAGGCAAACGGCCATCCGGGGTATCACGCCGGGCGACCGCCATCAGCCGTGTAAACATGATGGAAAAGAACAAAGAGCTGATGAACTCCATAGAGGAATCGTGGTCAGAGATAATGCAGTAATAGATGCAGGGCTGCTTGCTAGGCAGTGTAATGTCCAGATCGTTATAGCTTGTAATCTTATTGATAAGCGTATCTTGAAACACGGAAAGGCGGTTGCCGAGGCCGATGGCGATGTTTCCGAGGATCTGGCGGTTGGCCAGCTTGAAAATACCATAAGGCGGCAGGGCCGGATGTTTTGCCGGAAGCTGCGCAAAACGGGCGTCCAGGTCATTGAAAGACTCCTCGGAAAGAAGCTTATAAATCGTTCCTAGGCTGCGCTCCTGTATGGGGAGCCGTTTGTGCGTTTCCGGGTCTTCCAGCAGAACAACATACCAAATCAATGCCATCAAAAGGTTTTTCTCTGCTTTGGCCCAGAAGTCGGATTTTTCAAATTTGCTGGAGGTCGTGGCGATAATTGTATCGGCGATGATATTGACAAGGCCGGTGTCTTCCTCAACATCGGCCAGGCAGTTGAAGCTGTCGCTGTACGCAGGATCCAGCAAATTAAGTGCACGCACAAAAAAACCGCGCTCTTTGGCGCGGGCTGATGTTTTCTGGAAGAGGTCTCCTTTTGGATCGACCACAACCATGCTCTCTTTAGGGGCATTCCCAAACAACTCGATTTTCTGAAGGAGCAGCGGCATCGTGAAGCCTCGTGTTTTGCCGGAACCGGATGCTCCATATACAATAACGTGACCAGACATATAAAGCTGATCGCTGACAGCGGCGATGCGGTCACTGCCCTCTGCATCCATCTTTCCAATCAACGTTCCGGACAGACTTTCGGCTTCCCCAACCCGGAGCGTTTGCGTCTGTTCCTCTTTTGTCATCCAGCCGCTGGTGCCATGCAGCCCATCATGCAGGATCTCAAAGCCTCTCTGGTCCTTATCCGGTTTTTCGCCCGCGAGCAGTTCTCTTGCCCGGCTTGAGAAGAGGAAAACCATCCCACATACAAAGGCGATAAAAAACACACCAAATGGAGAAAAGACACTGGAAATCGCCACAAAAGGGTTCCAGCTCCAAACCGGTTCTTCGAAAGGATTGGCAGAAAACATGATGCGCACACCATTATAGGCCGCGTGAATGAGGAGGCCCGCTAAATACAAGGCAATCAAGAATGCAGGCAACAGCGAAAGAAGAAATTGCCTGTCGGTCAATTTGTGTTTCAATTTTTTCCACAGTTCAAGTAACCGGGACATAGCACTCGCCTCCTTGCCGGAGTACGGGCTCCCGCTCTGTTTCCGGCAGTATCAGTTCCGGGTAGATAGAAAGCAACGCAGATTCCTCAATCGCATAAAACTCACAGGGGAACATATCTTCCATCCAGCGAGCAAGGGCTTCAATTTGAGTGGGAAACGCAACGGCAGCAAGCTCGGTATATCCGCTGGCGCGAGCGTATCTGCATGCGGCGCGGATACGTTGAATATCCATATCGACACAAACAAGAAAGGGCGTGCCCCCCATCATAGCGTCGAGCATAGGTGCATCCTGCGGTGGCGGAAGATATTGTTCTTGTAGGGCATAATTGGCAATTTTTGCTCGGTAGTCTTTCTGCTGAAGCAGCATCAAATGACGGGCTCCGAGTTCTGTTGCCTCCACAAGATATAAAGGACACATGGTCCTTTCTGCGGCGATCCGATAGGTAAGCGCATCGCCGGCCCGGCTTTTGGATTTGCTGAAGGCTTTGGACGCAGTAAGTAATTGAGTGATCTGTTCATAGCTTTTTCCCGTGTACACAACGCCGAAAGGACAGCTCAGTGCGGACACTGCCCCATGGAACATACGCATTTCGCTTGTAAAATACATGAATCCATCGTCAATATAGTGGACTAAGAGAGAGCTTCTGTGCGCATGCGCAATCCCTGTGAAGCGCACACCGGCAAACACTCTGCTGGCAGTTGAAGACGGGTCACGACGTAAAACTGCGGAGGATAGATAACTCAGCTCAGAAGTTAGTCCTTCCAGTTTATCAAGAAAAACATTGAAGCCCGCACGGCAAAAAAGTGCCGATACCGCAGCCGACATAAGCCTTCGTTCCAGTTTTACCTGTGCAGGCTGGCGGCTGTCAAGCTGATAAGTATATCCCAGATGCTCAAGCAGAGCGATTCCTGCGGGGGTGAGGGAATAACTGCAGTGATTGCGGTTTTCTGCGAGAACTTTCTGCCGGCAAAGTGCCAGCAGCGTCTCTTCAGAAAATACGTTGCCATGAAAAGACTGGGGTAACTCAATCGGTATATTGCGAACATGCCCGGCAAACCGCAGAGCCATAATATCGGCAAGGTCATATAACAAGAATGTGCTCCTTTCCGCGCCCTGTGCTACACGGTGGGCGCTATGTTTTTATAACGCCTATGTGACAGGCCCTGGAAAGCCGCTTTGCAGCGGGATGGTTGGTGAAGAAACACAGGCGCGCGTGAAACATGGCTGCGCCCGTTGAATCCTGGGAACACCATATAATGCGCGCCCATGATTATCCCTCATGGGGGATAACCAAAATTGCCTGAACGCAGAGTGAAAAAAGCATCGGCCTCCTCTGCTGGCAGGATAAAAATATGACAAAATGGTTGCTCCTCCTGTCTGGAAAGAAGTGCGATTTCCAGATGGTATTGGTCGTCATCCGCCAATACCCGCCCTTTTAGGATATTAGGAATCGCTTTCCATCCCTTGTTGTCCTGGTCATATATCTGTCGGTTTTGTATATTACTCCATTCGTCGATGGCAAGCAGTGCCTTCGAAAACCAAGGCAGTTGGTGATGCTGCGCATAACCATCAAGCAGACGCTCCAGAGTATCGATTAGATAACGTGGCGTTTGGTATTGGCAGTGAGGCAGCAGCATAGCCAGTTCTATGTGCAGCCACCCATATTCGTTGACAGAAATTCTTCCATCGATATTTTGCAAAATTGGTGCGGTGGGTGAGGCCCGACCGGCAGATGTGTTACAGTATGCCGCTTCATATACCGTTCGCAGGCCAATCGCAAGCGATTCCGCCTGTGCCAGTGCTGAATGGAGGGCGTGGATATCTTGACTGCCGGAAGTATAAAATGCGCTAAGATTCAGAAGTGTCTTCTGAGCCTGCGACAAAAGCACAGATCGTTCGAATGAACTTTTCAAATCAACGGCCTTCTTTCTCAATTGGAAGGGCTTCTGGCGAATTTGAAATTCCTGCTCAAATCGTGGTTTGCCCTGCCCGGACGGCTTTCCCACGAACTGTAAGCGCTTTTTGTTTCACTGACTTTGAACCATCTATCCGCAAGGTAAATTGTCCCTCTGTGGCGTTCCGCCGTTGATGCATACGCGATGAGACCTTTGATTTCCGGTTTGGGCTTGCGTATCCATGCCCTGGCTTTGGCAAGACAAAAGCTCTCCGTGTTGGGCGGCATGACATCAAGAAAGCAGCAGCGCGTGAGTTCGAGGATATGCTTCTGATCGATTTTAGGGCTGACAGGCCATCCCCATAACATCGCGCCGACCAGACACTTTTCACCAGACAGTTCTGCTTCAGTACAAAGCTCCGCTGTCTCTTGCATAGAAATCCAAAATTCCATCCGTATCACAGCTCCAGCGGGAGTGCTGTGCAGATAATGGTGGCGCTTTATCCAGTTGTCAGTGGCTGTCGTGTGCGAAATAACAAGTTCCAACATATTTTCTTCATCAAAAACGCTGTTCTCCGATTGCTCAAAAAGCAGCGTTCACAGTTTTACATGGTGATTGGCCGAATCGTCTTTTAAGGCGGATTGCATGCGCTGCCGGTTCCATTCCTCTTCGGCCTGCGCCCCAACAACAATACAGGCGTATACGGAAAGCGTCATGGCCCCCGCGATAACCAATAGTGACAAAATCATAGTGCTGGTATCACTCTCCCTCTACGTATTTTTACTGTTTTTTTGCGTATTACGCGCTTTCCCTGTCCATTAGAACCACCGCCTTTCCCAAAGCTCATGATTCTGCCGAAGATGACCTGTGGTTTTGAGCAGCGATGCGCTCCAGATCCTTACGCGACGTAGTGATAAGTTCATATTCTAATTTCGTTGGCCGGAACGCGACGCTGAAACGGTTCTGGCCGATGCAGAGCAGCCCCTCGCCCCGGCGGTTGCGGATAATCTGTAAGGTTTCCGCATCGGACAGATTTAATTTCTGCTGCACCAGCCGGGCCTCGTCCTCTTCCAGCGGCAGCACAATTTTGATGCGGCAGGCGTTCAAAATCAGCTTGCCGTATTTGCCGTCTTCCAACGCGAAATAATCGAGAAGGTCCTGCGTCGCATTCAAAAAACCTGCCCCGTAGGAACGGATCAGTTTGGCAATTTGTACGACGCGTTCCGCCACCTGAGGATTGGAGCCTGCGCCGATCAGCGTCCAGAGCTCGTCCATCATGATGAATTTTCGCCGCAGACGGTTTTCCGTGCACCGATCACTGCAGGAGCTGATGGAGATCAGCGCGCCAATGGGCTGCAGATCCTTCCCGATATCGCTGATGTCGATCACGACATAATCATTGTCGAGCGATACGTTTGTCTGCCCGCCCAGACTTTTGGCGCTTCCGTTCACAAACCGGGTCAAAAGTACGGCGAGATGCGCAACCTCCGGCCTGCTTTGGAGCAAGCGGTATAAATCGCAGAGCGTGGGCATGGTTTTCCGATTGCCGTCCGCATCAAAGATACTGGCGTTGTCGTGCGTAATGCCAAACTGCGCATAGCACTCAACGAAAGCCGCGTCCAGCAGGTTTTTATCTTCCTCCGAGATATCCTGTTTCAGAAGCGAGAAGAATGCATGCAGCATTGAAATCTTATCCGCCAGCAGGGAATCGTTGCGATCCGACAGGCGGCCGAGTTCTTCATCCGGGTCCAGCGTGCGCCGCCATATCTCCATGATGTTGATGCAGTCCCGGGAGGACGGCGCCAGCTTGATATAAGCGCCGCCGATTTTTTCACACAGCGGACGATACTCAAAGCCTTTCTGCGGGGCCACGATGAAAATTCGCACATTCTGTTCGCGCAGCCGTGAGGCGAGGCATTGCAGCAGCATCGTCTTTCCGGCCCCGGTCCGTCCAAATACCGCGATGCCGGCGTTCTCGTATTTTTCATCATCGAAAGGGTCGATGCAGCACAGGGAATTGTTCTGCATGTTGACGCCGAAAATCACGCCGTTCATATCGTTGACCTGATAGGACGAAAAGGGGAAAGAGGCGGCGAGGCTGGTCGTGAGAATGTTGCGGCGGCTTTTCCGCTCCAGCGACGGCGACAGGGAAAGCAGCGGCAAGCAGGAGAGGTATGCCTCCTCCTGCCGAAAATCGCAGTCTTTGGAAATCAGGCCCAGCGAAGCGAGATAAGACTTCGTATCAGAAAGCCGCTGTTCAAGGAGTTCCGCGCTGGGCGCAGTCACCTCGACCAATGTGGACATATAATAAAAATCCTCGTTGTTGCGGTTCATCTGGTCCTTGAGAAAAAGGCCGGAAGTGATTGCAGAATCCAGCTCTTCAAAATCCTGGCGCGTATCGTCCACATCGCGCATCCTTGCCCGGTTGAACACAGTCGTCTGGGAGATTTTTGAAAGGACGCGGTCTTTGGGCTGGCGGCTGATAAAAAAGCTCATATTTACCCCGTCGCCCATTTGTACGAGCGGATTGAGCCAGCCGCTTGAAACAACTCGCTCATAACCGTAGCCGGTAATGTACAGATAGCTGTGATAAACGCTGTCCACGATAATGAAATGCTTATGTTCCCGCTGGATATTGGCCGGGGCCAGCAGGTCCGGCACAGCGACGGCACCGGATTGCAGGGGCCTGTAATCCGGCGTCACTTCCTTTGCCTTTTTTTCGCGCTTGCGCCAATGCTTTTTCTTTTTTTCGCTCTTAACGGGTTGAGGCACTTTCGGCTTTTTTTCATGACGAGGCTTTTTCGCCCTTTTCCTGCGCGGCATCCGGGGGATCGGTGCAACTGTCCATGCGCCGTCTATGATTCTGATGTCGGAAGAACCATCTTCCTCGGGCGATTCACTTTCCGGTTCTGCGACCGGCGCAGGAACAACCGGGAGGATTTCCACTTCGGCTCCTTCATCCGGTGGAGAAGATGCAATAGCTTCCTGGACATCTTCATCTGCAGCCTCCTGGGCCCGCCGGCACATTTCTTCCTCTGTGATACCGGCGAAAGTGGATGCTGCATCAAAGATATGCAGCGGCAATGGGGCGCTGCGGCTTGTATTGGGATTGAGCAGCTGATAAAGGAGTTCCAACTGGAAATTATCTTCGTATTGCGGCTCTAAAACCTCCAGTCCGCACATGTCGAGGTACCTGCGGGCGGTTTGCGCTTCCTCATACATGCGCTCTGCGGCGGCTTCCAGGGTGCTGCCGCGCAGCTTCATATCCGGCTCCAGCTGAAAAATCAGGAAAATACGAATGTTGAGGACTTCGTTCTGCGCAAGATGTTCCACCTCCTGAATGTTGTCGCGGATCAACGCCCGGCAGGTTTCAGAGGGCTCATCTTTTTCATAACCCTCCATGCGCTTTGTATAGTAGCGGATATCGGCGGGGCGGTTCACAATGCGGATCTGCAGATGGGCGGGCGCAATTTTCAGGTAGCTGGCAAAGTAGTAAATCAAGTTTTCCTTTTCCATGTCCGATTTCAGGTCGAACAGGACTGGCAGCACTTCCAGAATTTTTACGATCCGCCCATCCTTGAGCAGTATCACGCCGTTTCGGATATCGGCAACAGGAAGCCACCCTTCCGTGCTTCCTTTTTCCTGTGCCGGCAGGTCGAAAATTTTTTGAGGCGCGCCCAAAAGCCATTCTTTGAATTTCATTGCTTTCCTCCTGTTCCTACTTCCCTCGGTAAAATATCACCGTCTGCCTGCGCCGCCAGTGCAGCCACGCGGATAAAAACTGCGACAATGAATCGTCGTTGACGCCGACCAGTGCGACGCCGCAGATAATAACGGCGACCCCGACCGTGAGCATCAGCCTTACAGTAAAGGAAAGGCCCGAAAGATTCAGGCATATCAAAGCGACCGGAACCAGCAGGCAGAGCGCCTCGATGCTGTTTCGAACGGGAAATGTCCCCAGCAGCTTGCCAGCATCCGTAAAATTTACGGGAATGATGTAATTGGTGTGCATAGATTCACCTTCTTTCCTGCGACATCGTATCTAACAGACATGACTCCAGCTTATGAAAATCATGCTCCAGTTCTGTGGTTTCTCTCCTTCGACGCCGGATTACTTCACGGAATCCTTCCTGCAGCAGCGCAAGCTGTTCCAGGGTACAGGGTTTGCCGTATTGCTCGATATCTACAAAGCGCATTCGGCTGACCCCCATTGCAGAAGATATTTCTTTCTGCGTGATTCGGTATTTCCGGCGCAGAGCGTATTCAATCCGCACAATTTTCACCTCCTGAAAAACCATCTACTTGGAGACGATCCAGAACGGCCCGCCGGCACTGGCCGAACGCTTGGCCTCCCGCATGATCAGCGATAAATTCCACTTGCGCTGGCTGAAGCTGTAGCTGTACGGATCGGCAACCAGCACCTTGCCGTCAGCCGTCACGCCTCGCAGAACTATGAAATGACCGCTGGTTGTGAATGTGCCCGGCCCCATGATCACGACCACCAGTTTTCCGCTGGACAACGCATCGACAAGCTGCTGCGCGCTGGAAGTTCCTGCCCGCTGGACCGTCAGGCCATAATAATTGGCAAGAGCATCCGGTATCAGCGAGTGATAGCTGCCGTTTCCGTATGCGGCGTGCCCGGTGGCCTCGCTCCAGGCGGCGACCTCCGGCGGGGTGATTGCCCGCCCTGTCAAAGTTGATGCGGCGATGGCGACAGAGGTAGGACCGCAGCCGGTAATGCCAATGATGCTTCCGGAATAGCTGATCCCGCTCCAGCGGCTGTCCGTCTGCGCATAATACACAACCGGGATTTCGGCGTCTGTAAACGTCACGTCTCCCATATCGACTGCGGGCGAGTCTCCCTGTGTCTGATTGTCAGCGATGTTATCGTGGATGTAAGCCGCCCACTGGCGCTGTTCTTCCGTGAAACCAAGACTTGACATAACTTCATCCGGAGAGGCTGTGCGCAGGCTGATGTGCAGCCTGCGGCGTTCTACCTCGCGGGTACGGAGTTCTGTGGTTCCGTCAGGATAGGTATACAGGTATTCCTCCTCCTCGTAGTAGGTTTCAACTGAGGATGTCTGCCGGACGGTATGCTGTGTGATATTGCTGATCTCCAATTTGTTGATGGCGTCCAGTTCCTGCATGTGCAGGACTGAGGATATGGCCGCCATCCAGTAAGCGTCAAAGCCCTGCAGATTCTTTGTGGCGGCCACATCGTCAAACCCTTCGGAAGCCTGCTGCAAAACAACGTCCGCGTGATTTTGGATGCTCTGCTGTGTTTGGGCGTAGTTGCCGTATACGGTTTGCGCCTGTGCCGTCATAGCCCGTATTTCTTCGTCCATTACGGACGGAAAGCCGAACAGGCAGTTCGGCAGGGCTACGAAGATAATCAGAGGCAGGCACAGCAGAAAAAACAGAAGCCCAGCAACGGCCTTGACGATTTGGGGCAGAAAGCTTTTGACGGCCCCAACCGCAGCGCCATATACTCCGCCTTCCGCCGCACCCTTTGCAATATTGGAGATTGCGGCGGCAAGCTGTGCCGTCGCACGGGCGCCATTGCCATTATCGTTTTCTCCCATTCGGCGGCCTCCTTTCCGGATGGGGAAGCGATGTTTCTTTCGCCTTGGTTTTTGGCATTGGTTGCTGCTGGGCGGTATGTACTGCCCTTTTCACTTGCTTCTCTGCGGAATGTGGCATGGGATGATTTGTGGCTTCTGCAGGTCGCTGTGCTGTCGGCGCAGCCTCTATACCTCGCTCATAAGTACTGTTCGGCCACTTTTGTGTCCTCCGGGTAATATTTTCACTGAACGGCACTGATTCGGCCCGAGTTGTTTCCAGAGGACGCGCGGCATGGCCCGCTTCGGTCGTATGGGTGTCGGAATGGCTGGCAGAGCTGGCAACAGCGGAATTCTTTTCTTCCACATATGCCGTCTGCCCGCTGGAATGTCCAGTTTCTCCTGCACGATGCAGCGGCGGCCTTGTCGCTTTCGGTGCGTCCTGCTGCATCACGCTCCCTCCGGAAGCAGCTCTTTCAGCCTGTCCCCGCGTCTGGCGGGCCGCGGGCCTTGCTTTGCGTCTGGCGGGCTTTTCTCCAGAAGTTGTTTCCAAGCCCGGATTGTCGGAACCAGCCGCCCTTCGCTTATTTGGTGTGGGGGCGGCAGGCGGCCGCTGTTGTTTTTTCTGCATGGGGGCATCGTTGTCGTCCATAAAGATGTCAATGTTGCCATGTGCGGCGGGAAAGGATCGTTTCGTATGAGCGGCGCCGGCTTGCGTCCCCGCAACCTGCGGACGTGTTGCCCGCCTGCTGCTGTAGTGGGCGGCGCTGCCGTGCATGCTGTTTCCGGAGGTATCATCTGACTTTTGACCACCTGCAGGGCCGGCGGGACCGGAAGGCGGTTCAGGCGATGGACCATTGGGCGCGGAGGGGCCTGGCAGCCCCGGATATCTGTTTGCCGCCGGAAGCGCGGGTGGTGGTAATTCGGGTAAGTCGCTGAAGGTGCCGCCCCAGCGCCAGCCCCCGGGGGCGTAGCCCCGGAAGCCACCGAAGTGCGGCATCTGTCCGGTATATGCCTGTGCCGCCTGCCGGACTGTATTGGCTGCCGAACGCAAAAACATAGCCGTAACCGCGCCCGGGAACATCCGTTCCCGGCCAGTATGGGCGGCGTTGAGACCCAGTCTGCACAGAATATCGTCAATGCGGCGGGCTACTTTACATAGGCCCACGACAAAAATCAGCCAAGGGATAATGGTAAGCGTGTTCGGTATGGTACTCAGTGCAGATAAAATGACTTTCAGGAAAAACACATTGCTTACCATAACCACGCACATACTGCCGAACATACGAACCCAGCCCTTGAAGATATCTTCTGTGGACCGGCTGCCGCCCATGGCGAACGCCACCGGGGCAAAGAAGACCAGTACGTTCAGCACGACATACCGTTCGCCGATCTCAAAAAACAGTTTAAATACCTGAAAGAGCATGATAAGCCCGCAGATCACTGCCAGAAGCCAGCCCGCCGTGAAGTCAAACCATGCTTCCTCGGGGGCCATGATATTGACGGTATCTGGCATTTGCAGCAGAACAATGATTTTGCTGGTCAGGTCCATCCCAACTTGGCAGATCTCCGGGCTTGCAAATAGTAAAAAGGCAAATAGAAAACTTTTGGTAAACAGCATCTTCGGGTCTTCGGCGTTGAGGCCAATCCCCGCCATCATGGAACGCATCGCCTGAAACGCAAGGTTGCCAAGCAGGAGCGCCCAGCCCACGGCGATCAGGACTTTCTGCATGTTCAAAACGACAGGGGCATGGCTGACAAAGTAGGAGGTATCCATGCTGAAAACCTCCAGCAGCAGATTGCCGATAAAGCCGACGCACTCCAGGATCAGGTCATAAAACCAGAGCACAAGCCCCTTTACAATGAGCTCCAGCATGGATGTTTTCCCTCCTTTTTATACTCCGGGTTCCAAGGTAGCCAGTCCCGAAAAAAGCGGGGCGACATAGGCGATAAACGCGCCGATGCCGTTGATGACAGCCCATGCAATCCAGATTCTCTTGAGCCAATCCCACGACTGATCGACACGCTGCTGGCGTCCACCGGAAAATTTGCAGCCGAGCACCGCCACCGCGCTCATGAGCCCGGCCAGCACAGTGCTGATGCCGGCAATCTGAGAATAGATGTCTGTAATGATCTCGCGCCCGACCGTCCACATATCTTCGACGGCATAGGCAGGGGACGCGCAGACGAGCAGGAGCGCCGCCATTGAAATCATGGTGGCGTACTTCCGGGGCAGCGTCTGGCAAAAATAATATATTTTTTTCTGCATCTTCTTTTTCTTCATGCAAACGCTCCTTTGAAAAGTGGGGCGGCCTGTTATGTACCGCCCCATTTAATACTTGGATGCGAACGTCAGCTGCCAGTTTTGGGCAGCTTTCCTTTGGGCGTCGCGTAAATAATCGTTACCCAGCAGTCCTTGTCGATCACCCATTCATCACCGCGCCGGCCGCCCACATCTGTGCAGTTGCGGAAACGGTACTCGTTGGGCAGGCCCGGATTTACGAAGCATTGAATGTATGGCTTGGTGACAGGTGCAAAGCCCGGCTGCACCGTGCCGAATTCAAACCGAAATTCCGTGATGACTTCGCCGCTCTTTAAGCCCACCACTGCCGGTTTGCAGTCAATAAGGTTGTCCACATTGGTGTGAAGCCCTTCGGCCAGCACCCGGTAGTCCTGCGACAGGTTCGTCTTGTACAGCACCTTATATTCCAAATCCTCATTCCAGGTACCTGTGTGAATTTCCTGCAGCGTCACGGCATCCGTCGGGAGAATGTCACGCCAGTAGAATTCATCCAGAGGCACGTTTGAGTTGTTGCAGATGCCGTCAAAATCGTAACGGATCAGATCGCCCGGCATTGCTTCGACATTTCCTGTTTTCTGCACGTCCACCTCGATTTCTTCGTTGGCATCCTCTACTGTGAGCTGGATCAGATCATTGTGGACCTTTAGTTCTACAAAAATTAACTTGTCATTCAAAAGGTAATACTCAGGCGCCGACACTTCACGGACACCATAGAGCCCCAGCGGCAGGAGCCGGGATATGGCGATCCCCCGCTCATCGGTAGTGATGGTATCCACCACTTCGTTATCATCCGGCGTAAAAATTTCAAATGTCGCGTCCGGAAGCGGCGAACCAGCGGGCAACTTCGTCAAGTCGTTGTACTCCGCGGATACCTTTTCGATCCGGATGCGTCCCCGTTCCGGCGTGTTGGGCCAGGTGAGCCGTATTGTGGTGCCGTTTTTGATTTCCACTTTCTGCGTCTGGTCATCCAGTACGAATCCATCCGGAGCCTTGATCTCCTTCAATGTGTAGAGCCCGGCCTTCAGCGCATGATCCAGCAGAATTTCGCCGTTTTCATCCGTCGTGTATTCGCCGATTAAATTGTCTTTTTCGTCATACAGCAAAAAACTGGCACCAGGGAGCACCTGCTTGCCATTTTCCGCCGACACCTTTACCAGCGAAAGAGAACCGAGTTCCTTGTTTTTCAGCTTAATCTGGCTGGTCTTGCCCCACTGGAGGTATACGTCATAGGGCGTGGCGTCCAGCTCATATCCTTCGGCTGCCTCCACTTCCTGCACAACATAGTGGCCTTCGTCGATACCGGTCAGCACGATCCGGCCCGCACTGTTGGTAGTGTAAGTACCCAGTTCACGACCCGCGTCATTGGTGATCTTAAACGACACGCCGGGCAGCGGCTGGCCGTCGTCCCCCAGCTTGTAAATGACAAGGTAAGGATAGGGATGGTTTTCAAATTCCACTGCGTTGGCTTCTCCGGCCTTGAGCTCTACAATTTTCTCTGTCGTGTCAAGCTTATACCCGTCAGGCACGCTGATCTCCCGCACCCTGACATACTGCTCTTCAAGATTGGGAATGAAAATGCGGCCGTCGCCGTCCGTCGTGTAAGTGCCGATCTCCCCGCCATTCAGCTTTGTTACAAGGAATTCCACGCCGCCGATCCCGGCTTTTGTCACGCTGTCGATTTTCTGCAGTGTCAGGCCGGCGAGCGGGATGTTGGCAAATTCCACATAACCGCGGCCATCCGCATCGAGCTCCACGGTTTGAGGCGTCATATCCAACTGGTAGCCCGGCGCGGTGGCGATTTCATAACAGACGTAGGCGCCGGGTTCCAGATCGGGAATGGCAATCAGGCCCGCCTGGTTGGTTTTAAAATCTCCTATGCGCTCGCCGTTCAGCTTTTCCACGCGGATCGTCACACCTGCAAGCGGCTTTTTCGTGACGGAATCATATTTATAGATTTGCAGATGGGGCAGCTCTTCATTCTCAAACTCCAGAATGGCGGGCTCACCGGCTTTCAGCTCCACCTTTTGCGGTGTGTCGTTCAGTATGTAGCCGTCCGGCGCTTTGATTTCGACGGCGACATACCAGCCGGGATCCAACTCCGGGATCGTTACAAAGCCATTGCGGCCTGTGGTATACTCACCGACCAGTTCACCATTCATTTTGGTCAGGCGGAACGTGGCGCCGGCCAGCGGGTTGCCTTCCATGTCCACTTTTTTAAGGATGACAGGGCTGGCGGGCGTGTTTTCGAAACACAGTATTTTTTCTTCGCCCGGGTTCAGCAGGACCTCCTGTTCCCGCAGGTCGATGATGTACCCGTCCGGGGCCGTGATCTCCGTAACGACAATCAGGCCAGGGTCGATTTGAGGCAGCCGCACGAAACCGTCTTCGTCAGAAGTAAAACGGCCGATCGTTTCTCCGTTTTTATATCCGATTTCAAATGTTGCATTGGCAAGCGGCTGTCCGGTGACACTGTCTATTTTTAAGATGGACAGAGAGGACTTTTTCTGGTTGGACAGCGTGATTGTCGTAACCTTCCCTTCGACGATTTCCACCGTATGCTCTTCGTCCGACAGGATATACCCGTTGGGGGCCGTAATTTCCGTGACAATATAGTAATCCGGCTCCATGCCTGTCAGGCGGGCAATGCCATCGGGACCGGTGGTGATATCCTGATATTTTTTGCTGCCGCGCTGTGCAATCCGAAATGCGGCGCCCTTAAGCTTGATCGCGGGATCATCGGCATCCACCTTTGTAATCTCAAGGCTGGGCTTGGCATAGTTCTCGAGGGTGATTTCACAGGTTTCGTTGGCTTTGACTTCTACTGTGCGCGGCGTACTGTCCAGGATATAGTTAGGCGGGCATGACACCTCTGTGATGACATACCAGTCGGGCTTCAGAGTTGGAAGCAGGGCAACGCCGTCGGAACCGGTCGTCACCTGCTGCGCCTGGCCGCCGCCTTTTTTTGCGACATTGAATGTGACTCCTGGAATAGCAGTCTTTGTTGTAGCGTCGATTTTGGTGATTTTCAAACCTGCGAATTTATCGTTGTGGAAGGATACGCCGGGTGTTTTATTGTCGGTGGAGACCACCACCTCCTTCTTGGGCTCATCGTCTAAAAGATGGTTGGCCGGAGGGGTAAGTTCAGTGATGATGTATGTTCCCTGCCAGGGTATGGTAACTTTGATTTTGCCCGAACCATCCGTGGTGTAGGTACCAACAACGCCTTTCTCTGAGTGCCTTACTTCAAATTCGGCTCCGGCCAGAGGCAAATCTGTGCCGGTTTCATATTTGCTGATTTCAATACTGTATTCGCCCACGTCTTCTGTACTTAATCGGAAATAGGCGGGGACCGGGTCCAGCACATCCGCAGTGGCGCGGATCTGGTCGATTTGATCCGCGGAGCTCCAGAAGATCAGGCTGTTCGTTTCACCGACAGAACCCTTGAATGCGGAGAAAAGCGTGCCCGCAGAGATGGCTGCAGCAGATGATACATGCAGTACCTGCTTATCCTTGACAAAGGAAACGCCGGCCTGCTCGGCAAAATTGAAATCATTCAGATTACAGTTTGGATTGGTATTGACGAGGTCCAACTTGTATTCGCCCAGGATGCCCGGCATTTGGTGGACCGGCGCCAACGCGCTGAAGAAATGCGTAAAAGACGGCACCTCCTTGTGGCTGCGCATCTGCACGAGAATCTGCTCATAGTAAGGAGTCGCAGCAGGATTATACCCAATCACCGCGTTATAGACTGTTTTATTGATTGCGGTAAAGGACTCCAAATCCATATATCCGTGAATGATCTCCCAGATGATGGTCTGTGTTGCAATGTGAAAAGGAATGTTGCCGATGTCCTGAGCTCCGTACAGCATGGCGTAGCCAATTGCGTACCGCTGCGTGCTGGAAAGATGGTCGTACTGAATGGGATCGTAAGGTTTGCTGCCATGTGTGTTGAGATTTTCGGGCTGGACGCAGTATGCGATCTGACCGTTGATTGTGGCCGTCGGCCACGGCTGCATATCGACGGAGCCAAGCCCCTGGCTGGCGTCGTATTGATACTCCGGGTGTTTGGTCCAGGATAGTTTTCCGGCACTGGCCACGGATGTCAAGAGCAAAGAAGCTTCCCTCATACGAACGATTTCCACCAATGTTTCTGCAGGAACTTTTTCATCGTCTGCGCCTGTTTCCTCGGGAATTGTTTCACTTTCTGAGTCCGCTGGCGTGCTGCTTATACTGAAGGAATCGGGAATGGCGTCCCCGCTGCTGGAAGAGGCCGCACTGTCAGGAACAGCACTGCCGGAAGATGGCGCTTCGGAACTTGATGGTGCGGGAGCTTTCGAGCTGTCTGAACTAGAAGAACTTGCACTCGATGCAGAGCTTTCATCAACAGGAGCGCTGTCCGGTCCTTCATCTGCAATCAAATCACCGGCATCCTCATTGGGAACGATGGTGATATCCGCGTCTGATGAATCCTGCACTACTTCAATCTGTGTGGCTGCGGGTGTATCAGCTATCATGATTTCTTCTTCGGCAAAAGCTGTGGGGAACATCCCGATACACAGCATCACCAGCAGCAGTATGGGGATGATCCTCTTTGTGATAATTCTGGACATATTGTTTTACCTCTTTTCTGCCTGTCCAGCACAACGAAAGAGGGGGGAGCGCACCCAAAGTCTCAGTCATCGGACAGGCGGTATTGAATTTTCGTTCTTAAAACGAGAAAACCGCCTGCCCCGAGGGGTAGACGGCTTTCCCGTTTGTATGAGTGATATAGGAGATGGTAAGGTTTAGCCGTACAGCACGTAGATTTTGCTGCCGTTCTGTACGATGTTGTAGACGGGCGGATGGTCCTGTTCAATTGCGCCCATCATGCCTGCAATCTGGTCGATGCAGTAGTAGATGTCGCTTTGAGCAGAGGCCTGTGACAGAATCGATAAATCTACAGGATTAAAATATCCGGCGTTGCCGATCGTCAGGGCCGAATTGACGCCCATGTTTTTACTTGCCGCATATGCGTGACCATTGGCGATCAGCTCCGCGGCGTCAACTGCCGGTGTTGCCGGCTGGGATGTGCCTGCGCTTCCGCCAGAGGTCGGGGCGGAACCTGCCCCGCCAGTGCCTGCATTGTTTGCGGCCTGCTGCGCGGCGGCTTTCTGCTGTGCCGCCCGTTTTGCGGCAGCCGCTTCATCGGCTTCACGGCGTTCAAGCTGTGCCTGTGCAGTCGCCAGCTGCTGGTTGGTTTCATCAATCTGTGCTTCCAGCTCCGCAAGCTGGGTGCTGTATTTGGCCTCCAGTTCCTGTACGGTGGCATCTATTGCCGCTTCACGGATTTTGCTTTCATCGACAGGCGTTGCCGTTGTAATGCTGAGGGAAGTGGTATCTATTGTTACCACCCGTTCGCTGGGCACTCCTTCAAGGGGGAGCCATGCTCTTCCCAAAACAGTAACAGCGGAGACAGATTCATCGTCACAAGCAATTTGGACGGGCCGAAATGCCCATAAAGCGATGCCAGCCTCAATGGCCAGGACAACAAATACAGGCACAACTGCCAATAGGATTTTCTTTGTTTTTGTCATTGCTGACACCCCCTTGTGCTTTCACTATAACACCAAAAAAGGCGATTGCAAGCTAACGACATTTCTCCTAAAAAATATTTTAGATTTCGGTTCCTTGCACCACCAGCCGCTTGTCATCCTTACCGACAATACAGGTAATCAGTGTGATTCGGTTGTCATCGGTCCTGTCCAGATAGCTCCAGTCATCGTCCGCAATTTCCGCGATGGTGCTTACTTGATAATACCGGGTGCCAAGAGCTGTTTCATAGGCGATAATGTCGCCATTCTTTACGCGTGTAAGCGGACCAAATTGAGAACGGTAATTGTGCCCGGAAAGACCGATGTTGCCTTCCCAGGCTGAGGTATTCTTAAAGTGTGCGGCCCCGTGCTTCATATCTTCCATGGCGTCATCTGTTTCGTACACTTGCATTTGGATCCCGACAGACGGCACAGTGATGATGCCGATACAGCCTTTTCCGTCCAGAGCAGCCGCTTCCGGCAGAGTAAAGCTGCCGATAGCCCACGAAGTGGAATCCTTCCAGGCAGTATCCGGCGTCTGGGTTTCCGGCGGGATATCTGCTGTGATTGTGACCGCTCCATCCCTGGCTGTGATAACGTTGGGCAGTGGAGTCTCTGAAGGTGTCGGGTGCAGTATAAAATATCCGCCGATACATACGAGTACCAAGATTACCGCCAGCATACCAACGGTCATTAAGAGTTTTTTACGTATGTCCATATTCATTCCCCTCGTGCTCCTCAGCTGCGGGAATCGGGATTGCCTCCAGATGGATTTTATAGCCGTAGCCTGTGTTTACAATCGTTTGTTCACGCACCATGCCATCGCCGCACAGGATCCGCAGGCGCTGATTGTTCAGCCGTTTTGTCGCCCAGCGGTCGATGGTGATGACGTATTCGCTCACCCGGCTCTGGACGGAGGCTGGCGTCAGATCAACGATAGGGTCAATGTAGGAGATCCGTACCCGGCGAACGATTTTGAATTCGCCATCCAGCAAGGCGTAGATTTTTGCGTTTTTCCGTTTATTCCAAATCACGGAGAAAATAACAATCAGAACCAGCACACCTCCTGCAGTTAAGCCGTACTGAAGGTACGGCGCTGGGATAGACGCGCCCTCATAAATCACTTTGTAGGTGCAGCTGTCCAGCGTTTCTTTGCTTACCTCCCCCAAATAAACTGCTTTCGAGGTATATCCTGTGACCTTGCTGCCTGTTGCCCGGCCGGAATAACTGGCTGTCGCAGTAAATGTGCCGTTTCCCATAGCCTGCCAGTCGATGCCTGCCAGTGTAAGGGACACTCCGTTTTTCTCTACTGTTTTCGGAATATATGCTGTATCGTTGCGGTCCAGATTGGAAAACTCACGGGTGTCGCTTACGGTATAGCCGTAGCTTTCTTTTCCCGCCTCCGCTGTTGTGATGCTCTCCGGCTGGAGCATCAGCTGGCCGGTAAACCCATTTTCCGAGTATTCCAGCATCGGCTGCAGGCTGCCCATGGCATTGTCTTTTTTTGTGTGGCTGGCCGTCACTGTCTGGCTGGCCTGCTTGGTCTCCATAATGCGATTGTCAGACACCTTGATGGTATTTTTATGTGTATACAACAATCCTCCCTCTTCAAAATCCGGTTCGGCCAAGCGGCTTACATCATAGTCTGGATCTATATCATACAGTTTGACAATCAGCTGCCTGCCTCCTTGAGTCATGTAAGCAACATCCCGCAGCACTGGGGATTGTGAGGGCGCGTCCGCAGGTGTTTCGCTTGCCACTGTAATCGCCTCATTCACATAGATCTGTTGCGCTGTCACTTCGCCGCTGTTGTCGGAATCCTCTGCAAAGCATACGGAAAGCGCCGATAGCGTGAGGACACAGACCAGCATCAGAATCCATTTTCTCATCTTTTTGAACCTCTTTTCTACTGTAAAATAGCAAGGAAGGATACTAAATATCCCGGTGAATCAATACAGGCGTCTCACCTCCGAGACCAAGCTCTACGCGACACTCTGGGTATTGCCGAATAATGTCGGCTCTCTGTATGGCGAGTTCCAAAGCGTACTGTGTGTCCTTATCCCGCCTTTTTATAAATGGCGCGAGGAGGATGATATTTTGTTTTGAATCCATCATGTAAATTACACGGAACAAGACGCGGATACGCTCACGATACTCATACAGGCCAGAATACCGTTCGATTGTAAAATGCTTGACATGCGGTTGTGTACGGTAGCTCGGGTATAGAACCATGCAACGTAATCCTTTTAGGATCTTCTGCTGGAGCTTTCTGTCGAGCTTGTGAAATAAAGAAAGGAACGGCGACTGGCCGTCCCTCTCGCAAAAGGTATAAATTTTAGTCACTGTTTTTACTCCCACTGGTGTAGTGCCGCGAACACAAAAAAAGCACATGTTTCTATTTGGGGCATCAGTTTATCGATACAATCGAATCGTTCCACTTTCATAAACACAATGCCCGATGCCGCCTCCTTCTTCCGAAAGTGATACGATAGCTTGGTTAAGTGCCTCCCAGAGAAGCTTATAGGCATTCTCCTCATTATCAGCAGTGTAGTCCGCCAGTATAAAGGACTCGACAAGCTGCTTACAGGTACTGCTGCGTTTCATGCCCGCATGGCCCATCATACTGTCCGCCTGGTTGGTCGCAAACAGGATCGCGTATTCTTCCGATACCGTAACAGGAGCCGTCTGTTCGTCCGCTGTTGCTGCCGTTACACCAGATGAATCTTCGGCATTGACGTTCGGTTCCGCTGTTTCGATGTCGGAAGCCGGTTTCGAGTCAGCGTCTATTTCATCGGACGCCATACTGTCGGAAACAGGCGGCGAACTGCCGGTTTCCGCTTCCGAATCCTCAGAAATACTGCTGTCAGACTCCACCGGCATACTGCCGGACTCGGGCTGTGGGACAGAATCCAATCCATCCTCTGCATTGCTGCCGGACTCCGGCTCGGTGCTTTCAACTTTTGTACTGCTGGAGCTGGACGCAGCGCTTCCGTCCGCCAAACTGCCGGAACTGGATACACTGCTCTCATCCTGCGCCATGCTTTCCGAAATGCCGGAGCTTTCGGGGATGGATATGTTCTCCGCTTCCTGTGCCGCCAGCGCGGGCAGCAGTGCGGAAATGGACATGAGGCCCGCAAGGGCCAGTGATACGATCGTTTTCATTCTCTTACCTCCATGTTTTCTTCATCAATTTCTTCGGTGCTGTTCTCCTGTTTGCGCTTCCAGATGAGCATGGCCAGCGCCGTGCCGCACAGCAGCACGAACAATACCGTCCACCAGTCAACCAAACGGAAACGCCATACAAGCGGCTGTGTGAGGAAGAACAAGGCCACAGACAGTACCGCCAGCACCGCATTCACGGTTTTCTGCATTGCATAGCCCTGCGGTTCATCATCTTCTTCCGTATCTTCCTCCAAGCGTTCAGCCTGCTCATTTTCATTGTCTGCATCCTCACCGCTGTCTTTTTTCCCGCGCAGCCACACAAGGACCGCAAACAGGATGGAGAGCAGCGTGCAGGTAAGGTCGGCCAGCGTCAATGCGCGGATATCCTCCTGCACAGGGGTCTCCACAGGAATCTCCGGTCCTTCCGGCTCCGGCGCAGGCTCCGGTTCGGGTTCCTGCTTCGGATCCTCCGGCTCAGAGGGCGCAGGTTTCGGCTGCACAGGCGCTGCGAAGCTGTCGACCGGCACGGTGTACTTCAGAAGATTCCCGCACCGGTCCCACACGAAAAAATCGTAATCTCCGTTTTGGTCCACCTCAAACACGAGCGTATCCACGCCGTATGCCACACTGCCGTCCGGCCGCGTGATGGACTGTACGCCGCAGATGCTGCCGTCTGTTCCCAGGTTGATGTTCACCTTTCCGTCCCTGCCCGGCGTCAACGTATGCGAAGCCGTGGGCGGCGTTTTGTCCAGCACGATGTCCCGTGACTTTTCTTCGCTCACATTCCCGGCGACGTCCCAAACGCGCACAACGATATGGACGGTCTGTTCCTCCGTGAACTTCGGCGGGTCTGCCGGGTCGAACACCGTCCATTCACCGTCGCCTGCCTTGTACTCGTACCGATCAAGGCCCGAGCCAACGTCACCGGCGCTGGCGTTCATACCGATATCGTAATTGTAGTACTCGGTTTTGCCGTATTCCGTGATGATGGTGCGGTCGCCGCCGTCCAGCGGCTCAAAATGGAAATCCACAGTCGGGCGCGCGGTGTCCACGTTGCCCACTTCCGCGTGCAGTGTGGCCGTATTTCCGCTGTTGTCGGTGATGATAAAGTCATACGTACATTGGCGTTCACGGTAAAATCCGCCGCATCGCCATCAACTACCGTGCCGTCCGGTATCGTGATGGATTTGACGCCGCTGGGCGCATAGCCGTCCTCCGGCTTCGGGTCGGTGGCCGTCAC
>Ga0129308_1000278_pt1 | contig 88868 bp, 79 predicted proteins | sample L827metagenome_FD_94440 | JGI IMG/M metagenome (GOLD analysis project Ga0129308, IMG submission 94440) | Ring-tailed lemur group fecal microbial communities from Wisconsin, USA - L827 metagenome | ecosystem: Host-associated > Mammals > Digestive system > Large intestine > Fecal | place: USA...
TGATATCTGAGACACCGACAGTGACAATTCCCGCATTACTGCTGGAAAGCTGATTCATATAAGCTAAAAATTCTCTATTGACATCTCCGCTTTTACCAGATAAAAAAGATCCGGCAGGGGATACTTCAATACGATTTTTAGCGGTCTTGCTTCCTATTTTGATAGGACTAAAAACTAAATGCTTATTTTCCATTATTTTTCACCTCAGTTTCATTATAAATTCTTTTCTTTTGACAACAATCGACAAATGAGATATAGCGTTAAAAATTTTAACACTTTCAAAAATCTGTTAAAAAATATATAATAGATATTAAGGAGATGATTTGATGAGTCAACGAACAAAAAATCAATTGGCCAAAGCACTGATGGAATTATCAAGAACTAAATCAATCGATGATATTTCTGTCAAGGATATCACAGATTATTGTGAACTGGTGCGCAATTCTTTTTATTATCATTTTCGGGATAAACAGGATTTAATGAAATATATTTATATGGAGTTTAGAAAAACTTTGAAACTTGAAGATGGGTATCAAAAAAAAATACCATTCATTTCATTCATTATATGCGGCAATACCCTTATTTTTTCAGACAGGCTTTTAAACGGGATGAACAGAACAGTTTTCGTGAGGAACTGATTGGCTTAATGCGGGAAGATTACCTGACATTGTTAGCGAAAAGGGATAACCAGATGCCAGAACACACACAGCAGTTTATGGCGCTGTTTTATGCTTATGCAACAGTGGGCATGTTTGAGTATGTCATTAACCATGAAGATGTGAATCTTGACGAAATTGCGGAGGATTTTGAAATTGCCATGCAAAATAGAGTTGTGTAGAAAGATTGACAGAAATGGCAAAACGTCTTGTCTCTTAAACTGGCACGCGACCGTTTTATTTTGTCACCCTTCAAATAGAACGAATGCATTAACCGCTCTGCAGTGATCATAGATTATCTGGTCAGGGCAAAAGAAATAAACGACAATTTTTTTCTAGAAAACATTGCCTTTTAAATGATTTGATGAAAAGGGGATTTATGCTATAATAGGTGCATAGTGAAAAGGGGATGTTAGACATGGCAGGATTATTTATTACGTTTGAGGGACCTGAAGGCAGCGGCAAAACAACGATTGCCAATATGCTTTTAAAGACGTTAAGTGAAGAAGGATATGAGGTGCTTTATACGCGTGAACCTGGGGGAATTGATATCGCAGAGCAGATTCGCCAGGTGATTTTGGATAAGAAAAATACGGCCATGGATGCCCGTACTGAAGCGCTGTTATATGCCGCCAGCCGCCGCCAGCATTTGGTGGAAAAGGTTCTGCCGGCATTAAAAGCAAGCAAAATTGTTTTATGCGACCGCTTTGTGGACAGCTCACTTGTTTACCAGGGGGTAGCAAGGGGACTGGGCATTGACACAGTTTATCAAATGAATCTTTTCGCTATCGAGGATGTTATGCCCGATTTAACTATCTTTTTTGATGTGATGCCTGAAGTAGGACTTGCCAGGATAGCTAAGGATGATCATCGGGAAATCAATCGTTTGGATTTAGAGACATTGGATTTTCATCATAAAGTTTATGATGGTTATGTCGAAGTGGCGAAGCATTATCCGCAGCGTATTACCAAAGTAGATGCCTCAAAATCCAAAGAGGATGTTTATCAGCAGGTCCTGGCATTAGTGAGAGAAAAATTATGATGAAGGAAGTTTTAAAAAATACACAGCCCATTTTTTATCAGACATTATATCGGACTTTTCAGGAACATAAAGTGCCCCATGCCTTTCTGCTATGCGCTAAAAAAGGCATAGACCTGCATCAGGCGGCCATGTTTATCGCTAAAAGTATTATTTGTGAAAATGATGTGTTAGCCTGTGAAACCTGCAATGACTGCATGCGGCTGGAAAACTATAACTATGTCGATTTTAAGCATTTTGATGGACGTGAAGAGAGTATTAAAAAACGGCATATTGAAGAAATTCAGGAAGAATTTGCCAAGTCATCTGTGGAAGGCGGCGCTAAAATCTATATGTTGGAAAACATTGATTATGCCACACCGGAAGCGATGAACAGTCTTTTAAAGATGTTAGAAGAGCCTACGGAAGGAATTTATGCAATCCTGACTTGTGAGAATCAGAACAGGGTTTTGCCAACGATTCAGTCCCGCAGTCAGGTCATTCATTTTCGGGCAGTCAGTCAGCATGCACTGGCAGATTTATTAAGGCAAGATGGCATGAAGGCAGAAGATGCCAATATTCTCTCTTCCATTTATGACAGTACAGAAAAAATCAAAGCTGTCGAGGCTGATGCACTTTATCATGAATTAAAGACAGAAGCTTTAAATTTTGTCGAGGATTATTTTACGAAGCGAGAGAATCTGTTAATCAATGCTCAGACGCATGTACTCAAAGCGCATAATGATAAAACCGAAATGCAGTTTTTTCTCGATTTGTTACTGGTATTATTTAAAGATGTATTATACCATGCATATGGACTGGAAATGGCTTTTGTGGATCATCTCAATTTAATTGATTCATTTAAGGCAGACAAAGATCAGTTAATCATGGTGCTGGAAAGTATATTAAAAACCAAAGAAGCGATTAAAAGCAATGCGAATCTAATGCTTTTAATGGATCGTTTCATTTATGAATTATAGAAAGGAGGAGCGGTATGGAATATCCAAATTATGTGGGTGTCCGCTTTAAGAGTGTAGGGAAAATATATTATTTTTCCACTGATTTAGATGTAAAAAAGAAAGATCAGGTTGTTGTGGAAACCATTCGCGGCGTTGAATTGGGAAATATTGTGACTGATTTAAAACCGATGGAAACTTTAACACTTGATGCCGAATTAAAACCAATTTTAAGAAAGGCTACGGAAGAGGATCTGGAAAATTATCAGAAAAATTTAGAGAAAGCCAAGGTCTCTTTTGAACAGTGCAAGGAGATTATTAAAAAACATGAGTTAGATATGCGGCTGGTTCATTGTGAATATACATTGGATGCCACAAAAGTTATTTTCATGTATGTCTCCGATGACCGTGTTGATTTCCGTGAATTATTGAAAGAACTTGCTTCTGTTTTTAAATGCCGGATTGAGCTGCGCCAGATTGGACCTCGCGATAAAGCCAAATTAGTCGGCGGACTGGGCAGCTGTGGATTGCCGCTGTGCTGTTCAACATTTTTAGGTGAATTTGATGGTGTTTCTATCAATATGGCTAAAAATCAGATGCTTGCGATCAATATTGAGAAAATATCCGGTGCCTGCGGACGTTTAATGTGCTGTTTAAAATATGAGGATGAGATTTATACGCAGGAAAAGAAACGGTTCCCTAAACTTGGTTCCCGTGTTAATTATGAAGGAAAGAATTATAAGGTAACAGGTATCAATATCATTAATGACAGCATTAAAATTGAGGGTGAAGGCACGGTCTTGTTTATTGATGTCAATGATTTGCCAAAGGATAACAAAAATGAAGCTAGAGACGGATGAGGTCTTGAATTATCTGCTGGCTTATGAGCATCTGCAAATTATCCAGCATAAAGACATGTTTAATTTTTCTCTGGATACAGTGCTTTTGGCGCACTTTTGTTCGATTACCAAAGATGTAAGAACAATTATTGATTTAGGAACAAATAACGCGGCCATTCCTCTGCTTTTGTCAACGCGGACAAACAAACCGGTCATTGGTGTGGAAATTCAGAAAAAAGCCTGCGAAATTGCAAAGAAAAATGTGGTACTTAATCATTTGGAAAAGCAGATTACAATTGTTCACGCGGATATGAAAGACTATGTTCAGGCGCACCCTAAATCCAGTAATCTTGTCTTATGCAATCCTCCTTTTTTCAAACTGGGAGAAAAAAGCAATCTGAATGAAAGTGAATACTTAACAATTGCCCGTCATGAGATGATGGTTACTTTAAAAGAAATAGTAGCAACGGCACGAGGCCTTTTGGAATATCACGGCCGTTTTGCGATGGTTCACCGGCCAGATCGACTGATTGAGATTATTGAAGCGATGAAGGAAAATGATATTGAACCTAAAAGGCTCAGATTTGTTTACCCTAAGGTTGGCAAAGACAGTCATATTCTTTTGATTGAGGGGATTTATAAGGGGCAGCCAGGATTAAAAATAGAGCCGCCTTTATATGCTCACAATCAAGATGGCAGTTATAGTGACGAAGTAAGAAAAATGTTTGGGGAGGATTTGGATGCAGAGACAGAAAAGCTTTGATGATAATAAGGGAATTTTATATCTGGTCGCAACACCTATTGGAAATCTCGAAGAAATGACAATCAGGGCCGTCAATATTTTAAAGCAGGTCGAATGCATTGCCGCTGAGGACACCAGAAATACCCTCAAACTGCTCAATCATTTTGAGATTAAGACCAAACTGATCAGTCATCATGAACATAACTGGAAACAGAGCATTCCTAAAATATTAGAAATTTTGGCTGAAGGAAAAGAAGTTGCTTTAGTCAGTGATGCCGGTTATCCGGCGATTTCTGATCCTGGTTACGAACTCGTTCAAGCGGTGATTGAACAGGATTACAGCGTTGTGCCTGTTTCCGGACCAAACGCTTGTTTAAATGCTTTAGTTGTTTCCGGAATTGCTCCTCAGCCATTTACCTTTTATGGCTTTTTGGATCATTTAGATAAATTCAAAAAGAAAGAATTGGAAAATCTCAAATATCATCAGGAAACACTGGTGTTTTATGAATCCCCTTATCGGGTGGAGAAAACATTGAAATTGATGCTGGAAATATTTGGGGACAGAAAAATAGCGCTTTGCCGGGAGATTACCAAACGTCATGAAGAAATCATCCGCGGAAAGATTTCCGAGGTGATTGAAATAATTTCAGAATTAAAGGGTGAAATGGTGCTTGTGGTTGAAGGATCAGATCAATCAGCGCCAGAAACAGAAGAAGTGATTGATGTTGTGGGTGAAGTTGAGAAACTGATAGAGATGGGGCAAAGTGCAAAGGATGCCATTAAACAGGTATCCAAAACTTATCAATTAAAGAAAAATGATGTTTATACCATGTATTTGCAAAGCAAAGACAGTGAATAAACAAACAGAAGCATCCGTTACAAGATGCTTTTTTTGATTATAGGACCAACAACTCAAATAAAAATTTTAAAGAAATAATTTGAGGTATATTTTTGTCATTTTATGTGGTAGACTTTAATGATGAAAAGGGATGGAGGAAAAAATAATGGAATTATTTAGTAAGAAAAAAAAGGAACCTGAGATAACTGAAATTCAGGAAACTTCTTTTGTGAAATTTGATTCGAGAAAATGCATTGGCTGTGAATTTTGTGAATTTGCTTGTCCAATAGGTGCCATCAAAGTGTGTCAGGATGATGTTGTTATCATTGATAATGAGCGTTGTATTGGCTGTTATGCCTGTGTTGATGAATGTCCGACAGCTGCGCTTTATAAAAACATAATCTAATCTAACAAAAGATCATGGAAAACACTCTGCGCTAAACAGAGTGTTTTTAAATAAGAGCAATGTTTTAATATAACAGATATTGAAAATGATTGAGTAAAATATCCGCAGTGCTCATCATAATCGCTGTTTACCACTTTTCATAGTGAATCTTATTTTCTTCCATGTCTGGTTTAATTTTTGCCTCAGCCTGTGGATCATCTGGATATCCAAATGCCAGAATAGAATGCGGAATGATGGATGGAGGCAGTTTAAAAAGTTCTGACTGCGCCTGAACTCTTTCAGTTTGCGGCCATGTCCCCAGCCATACGCTTCCGATGCCTAAAGCATGCGCAGCTAGTGTCATATTTTGTGCTGCAATAGCCGCATCAATAACCCAATAATCTTTTGCTTGCTTAAAAGCCTTCTCTAAATCTCCGCAGATAAGAATACCCACATCTGCATTTTCCAAAGGCTTTGCCGGACGTCCATTTGCTTCTGCCATTGCAAGTAATGTGTTTTTATCACGAACGACAATGAATTGCCAGTCTCTGGCATTGGTACAGCTAGGACCACTCATTCCAGCTTTTAAAATAAGTTGAAGTGTTTCATCTTTAATTTTTTGATTAGTGTAATGTCTGATACTTTTTCTGTTTAATATTGTTTCAATAGCATCCATGTTTATCGTCCTTTCGTTTTTTTCATTCTAACATATTTTTTGGCATCTATCATGAAAAAATCAGAAAGAAAGTTAATAAATAGAAGTATTTTTAGACAAGCCTGCTTCAATTTTAAACCTGCGATTGAGATCTGAGACCATTGTTGTTATGGTCAGCTTTCAGACGCTCAAATATTAAATAATGGTGAATATAAGGTATTATTTTGATTTCAGATGTTTTTGGATACCTTTGCATTAAGATGACCACACCATCCATAAATGATGAATAACCCCAGATATCTGAATAACATAATGATGATAGAGGACATAGATACTTGGAGCGGTGTTAAAGATGTATAAATCAATAACGCAGCCCATAGTGTACACATTGAGATGAAGAGTCTCCATATTTCTTTTTTTCCATAAGAACCATATGGGAAAAAAGCATAAATTAAAGCTATCAGAGGAACTAGAATAGTGTGAAAATGTCTCATCCAGACGATATTACTGAACATTTCGTCAATATAGATGTGTTGATCTGTCATCCATAGTGTGCAGTCGTAAACATAGTATCCTATCCAAAGCGTCAGGAGGGTATATAATAGTATTAAGAACCAAGCATGTATTTTTAATTTTAGAAAATTTAAAATGAGCATGAGTCCAATCACTGCAGCATTTGGACAGACGAATTCATATATAAATTTGAGTTTGATTTGGATGGCTATTGGATGATCGGAGTTAAAAAAAGCTGTTGTTTTGGAAAGTATCAGTGGTACGGATAATATAAGTAATATGCATAAAATATTTTTTAATATCAAATCCTTCTTATTTGAAGATGTCCATTGAATCAATAAGGACATGGCAATTGAAAGAAAAAAACTTTGGAAAGACAGACATGCACTTTGCAAACCGGTTATTTCACCAGAGGTAGTCACACTATTGAAAAGGTGAGCATAACATAAGTAATAAAGCAAGAGAATAGCGATCATTCCAAATGTAGAGAATACATTTCTGACATATTTGTTTTTCATTTCTTATTCCTCCTTGATAAACATTAAAAATCTATCTGAAAATTACATATACAAATCACGATGATTGGATATTAGTTTTTTAATCTTCTGGTTAATAGTGAAAGTCCCACCAATTTTAAGTTTTTTATACAAGATAATAATTTTGATATTTTACAATATTTAGTAAATTTTTTGGTAAGTAAAAATGCTTACTTTTCTAAATGATAAAAGCATATCCGTATCTGAAAGTGATGCACATTTAATACGCGTTTTCTGTCTGAATGGTGCGCATGCTATTATTAAAGAATGGCTGATGACAGACTGTCAACAGCCTGTATCAGAGATTTCAAAAATACTATCTATGTATTTAAATCGAATGATTAAATAAAACAACCAGAGATAAGAAATGATAAGATTTTGATATCATTCTTCTTTCTGGTTATCTTTTTTACATCAAAGCTTTTTAAAAATCATATAGGATTCTATTGCGCAACGCGCTAAGTTTATTCGGCTAATAAGTCATAGAGTTTAGGATAGAAATAGACAGCTGACTGAATAACTAATAAGTAAGTGCTGTTCATTAATGACAATTGTGGACCGTATTTTAGAGAAAAACCATAACGAAAATAAACTAATTCGTCTTCTGTCGATATCTCTAAATTGCCTAAAGCATAGTGGGGGTTTTCCGCAGCGATTAAATTTGCTGTTTTCAAAAAATCATCTTGATCAACTAATATAGGTAACATTGCTCTGAATATACAGATATCCCTTTTGCCATCGATTTCAATTTGGCATACAATATTGCAAACTTCATGTTCCAATAAAAATTCATAACGATAGAGTTGATCTGATAATATGAAATCTTCATATTGAATTTTATGACTGACTAAGAATTGACGTGTGAATTGATGATAACGATTCATCGCTTTTTTTTCTGACATGCGTTATTCCTCCTTGTTTATGATAATATCATTATACAGGCTGGTTTATCTGGGTTTTTATATTTTTCCTGTGATTGGGAAAAATATAAAAAACAGAATTTTTGAGATGATATACTAAATTTATAGAAGGAGGAAGGGTGCATGCAAACATTTTATCAGCTAATGATTATTGGGGTATTTATTTTAATTTTATTTCTTGTGATGGCTATTTGTCGTAAAAGGCAGTCTTTAGATAATGCTTCTGTGCTAACTGAAGCAACGGTTTTGCCAGTCAAGGATGATAATACTTGTATGAAAACAAGGTGTCTGCCTATTTTTGAGGTAGAAGTTTATACATCTACAGGCATTAAAAGTTATCCATTAACGATTACGAACAGGCCATTTATTATTGGTTCTGACAGGCAATGTGATCTATATCTTGAAGAGTCTGCTTATGTTTCCAAAAAACATGCGGCGATTTCTTATGATATCGATATGCAAAGTTATGTTCTTTACGATTTGAACAGTGTTAATGGGATTTATACTCAGGATGGCAGAAGAATCAGTGAAATTAAAATCGTGCCTGATGTTCAAATCAATATTGCCAATGTCAGAATATGTTTTAAAAGGTATCATGGGTCATATGCAACAGAATTGAGAGAAGAGGGTGTTAAAACAAAATTGTGGAAAGCAGAATGATGAAAAGGTCATCGCGGGGATGACCTTTTTGTATACAATAAAATATCTAAAGTGAAAAATTAAATGCCACTTTACAGGGGGTGAAGTCCAAAAGCGAAGGCCCCCCTGGTTATCATTTTTTATCGTAGTTGATAACAACTTTCGTAAATGATAAATAATTTTGCTTATGAAAGCAACATCATTTAATCTAGCCTCTATCATCTAAAAGTTTTGTTTGCCTTATCTTTTATGTTGATACTTTCCAACATTCATAAATCTCCAAATTTATTCCTATACTATTTTGTAAAATTTTGCCTTTGTTTTCTATTGAAATATATAGCCGCTGTTGTTCAACTGTTGTAATACTTTTTCTTTTTCTGTCTCAGAAATTTTAATTCTTGTTCTTCGCAAAACATCCGCTGCATCAAAAATATATTGAGTTTGTTTGTCTTTTGTATAATATACCTTAAATGATGTGTTTGGATGAATGATTGGAACTTGATATACTTCACCGTCTTCAATCATGATATAGTAACCATAATCTCCAATTTGAACCCTTCCAAAATCCAATTCCATTGAATAAGTGCCATCTCCTTCCAATCCAAACCAATTTCTGATATATTCATCAGCTTTTTTATTCGCTGTAAAAACAATACTTGGTGAAACGGCATACAGTCTGTTTACTAGCAAACTACTAAGAGAAGTCTTTTTTCCAGAAAGATCTAACTCTATAGACTCTCCATATTTTATAGACACTGTTTTATCTTTACCCGAAGTAACCCTCAACCGAGTTACTTCCTTCATATTATTAAGCCAAGACAATCCAAAATTAATTGCATCTAAAGCAACTGGAACGCCATCCACCAATGCTTCTACATTTTCTGTTTCCAACATTGTTTTAGAGAGTCCTTCTAATGGATACCATTCAGTCATACTTAAGTCCTCATCTTTTTCTATATTATTTTTTTCTATATCATGCACAACCGTTACATAATAAGGACTTACTGTTTCCACATGATTAACATATTCTTTTTCTATAATAATGTCACTTTCAGTTGTATTTTCTCCCGTCTTGTACGAAGAACCAGCACTAATTTTTAATATCGTATAACTTTCTGGCAATACATCATTTGGAAAAAAATCGGTGGTCCATCTATCCGTCCAAGATGTCGGCTCAATTTTACCAGCTTTTTCACTCAGAATATCACTTAATAGCGAATTAATGTAATCACAGGCTTCTAATTCAGATTCAAAGCATCTGTCATTTGCGGATGATAAAGAAAATCCTCTATTATATACCGCATAATAACCCTCAACATCATCTATTGTATAGCATACACTATCAGGGTACCTATAATCTTTGTGAATATATAGAATTTCGTCATCATTCTCACCATTATTTGAATCATTTAAATCATAATTCATGATATGAATTTCATCATCATGCATCTGGACATGATTATCAATTACTTCATATCTTAAGCCATCGATCCAATCCCCACTACTATCCTCTTTATAGATATTTACCACATAATTTTCAACCTTATAAAAATAAAAAATACAATTTCCTTTTATAGGATTGTTATTTGATCGACTCTTTATATTATAATTTCCTTCCGTGTCAAAAAAGTAAACAGATTGATTAAGTATCACCTGGCCTTCATATTCACTTAACATAACAACAAATAAATCATCAATCCCATTTTTATCAAAATCTGCAATATCTTTAAAAACAATACCCAATTTCCCCTTCTCAGGGGGCAAGCAAACTGTACTCGCCCCTTGGTTTTCCGTAGTTAAAATTTTTGTTTCTATATGTTCATCAGCCCAGCCTTCCATTGATTCCAACCGTTTGTAATATTGCTCTGCAAAACTTACATTTAAATCTTCTATTTCTTTGGATTCTTCTTTTGTATCAACTACTATACTTGAATCATTAGAACACCCAATTAATATTGTCATACATAATGCTAGACAGAACACAACCGATAACCGTTTCAAATTATACACCCCCTTTGTTTGTTATAAATCCTTAATATTGATTATACTCTATATTGAGCATTCAAGTTATTCCTCTGTCAATTTCACAAGAAAATCCCCTGCTAAATCACTCTCTAACCAATGGATTACACTGATATCAAATTGTTATGAAAAGACCTATTGAAGCTTCGTAAACCCGCATAAACACTGGATGTCTAAGGTATTCCATATCATTTATTAGTCTTTGCTTTTAGATGCCATTTTTGTGCTTTCCAAAGACTTTTAGAGACGCCGATTCCCTGCTCATACATGGTTCCAACCTTACGCATTGCTGCGGTGCTGCCGTTTTCTGCAGCTTTCAGATACCATTGAAAAGCTGTTTTCATATTTTTGGAAACGCCTCTGCCTTTTTCGTACAGCAGGCCTAAATTATGCATTGCATAGGGAACACCATTTTCTGCAGCCTTCATATAACATTCAAAAGCTTTTTGATAATTTTGAGTTACTCCTTTGCCTTCTTCATACATAATACCCAAGTCATTGAATGCTCTGATATTGCCATTTTCTGCGGCTTTTGAATACCATTGAAAGGCTTTTTGATAATTATGAGAGACACCTAGGCCATTTTGGTACATAAATCCAAGATTGCGCATGGCCTCTAAACTTCCATTATCCGCAGCTTTTGTGTAAAGTTCCATAGCCTTTTGATAATTTTGATGAACGCCTCTGCCTTTTTCGTACATGAAGCCTAGATTATTCATAGCAGATGCATATCCCTTCTCGGCTGCTTTTTTATAATATTCGACAGCTTTATAATCATTTTGAGGAACACCTTTTCCGTTTTTATACATAATACCTAAATCATTTAGTGCTTTAATATTTCCTTTTTGAGCGGCATCCTCGTAAAGCCTGATCGCTTTTTTATAATTTTTAGAAACACCATTGCCCATTTCATACAGAAAACCTAATTGACGCATGGCAGCCGCATGACCTTTATTCGCGGCTTTTTGGTAGAACTCGGCAGCTTTCTGATAATCCTGAGGAATACCGTCTCCATTTTCATACTTTAAGCCAAGATCGTACATTGCCTGAGCATCTTCACTGTCAGTTGATTTTGAATTGAGCACAGCCTTTTTATTCTTTAAAGCGTATAAATCTGTTAGTAATTGCCCGGCATTTTCATATCTGTTTTTGGGATTAGCTTCATTGGTTTTCTGAAAAATATGCCATAAGGATTCACTTCCATGCTTCATTCTGGGAATCACAACGCTGCTGGTATGCTGCTTTTGCAATAGCTCATGAGGAAGGCTGAATTCATTGCATAACCAGTAAATGACAATACCTAATGAATAAATATCTGCGCTGTAACTGGCTTCACCATAAAAAGCTTCCGGTGCTGCGTAGTAAGGTGTCCCCTGAATTGTCGTCGTTGTTTGGATGGACTTCATCTCTGATGGAATCATTCGGGATAGTCCAAAATCGCCCAGACGATAAATAATTTTACCGGATTCTCTGTTCATAAAGATGTTATCTGGCTTGAGATCCCTATGGGCAATCTTATTTGAGTGAAGGGTATTTAATCCCTCGGTACATTGAATCATCATTTCCAGGACATCATCTTCATTAAAACTCATCAATGTATGCTGGAGATTATCAAGCTTCTGAGGAATATAGGGCATAAACAAGAGAATTAAATAGTTGCCGTTTTCTATTCTTACCTGTTCGAAACTGTTAAGGGGAACAATGTGTTTGAAATCATTTGGTTTTAAATTATTCAGAATCATAAATTCCTGCTGGGCTTTCTTTAAGTACATTTTAAAATCAGGGATGTCATCAAAATGAACATGATGATAATCTTCAATGCAGGCATATTCACAATAATTCTTTCCGACATCAATGACTTTGACAATGCCGCTGTCATTAGTACTTTCATTGTTGTAGATATAAACATTTGAAAAAGCTCCGCTTCCAATCAGTTCCTGCAGTTGAATATTTTTCGTTCTGCAGTCATAATTTAATTTTTCCTGAAGTTCCATTTGATTCATAGGGCAGCCTCCTCTCGCTGGTATTTTTATTTTACTATAACTTATTGTAAGCAGCTATATATTTTTTTGATAAAGAGATGATGAAAGAACCAGTCAGCCACTGGTTCTTATATGATACAGATCATAATCGCAGATATATTATCCTGTGCATTTAAACTCGCTTTGGCAATGAGATGTTGGGCATTGGCATCCTTTTCTAAACAGGTTTTCAGGATACCATCTTCACCTAAAGCATCACTGACACCATCCGAGCAGAGAATAAATATATCTCCAGATCTTATCTCATGTTGGGACAGGTACATTTGTTCGGAACCGCTAAGATGAGGGTTGCCAATAAAATTAATTAACATATGTTCATCCCTTAGAGTAATTTCTTCAATCCCCAGATTTCTTTTAATAGTGGCAGCGGTCTGTATTTGCGCCAGCTGACTGATTTTATGATCGCGGATGAGATAAATAGGACTATCCCCAATATTTGCAAAGCAGATGGCGTTTTCAGTCAGAACAGCACAGTTTAAAGTGCATGCGCCATCGTTTTCTATTTGACAGACAGCCTCATTAGCATGGTCCATAAAAGAAGAGAGAAGTGTCTGAATTTCCTCTGATTCAGGCTGATGAATGAGGGCATCAAGTGCTGTTTGTGCGGAAAGCCTTGCCGCTCTTGAGGAAGAGACACCATCCGCAAGTGCGGCATATAATTTTTGTTGATCATTTAATTCAATCTTTGCCTGGCAGGACTCTTTTCGGGCAAGTACCTGCGTCATCCAGATGACCAGATCATCTTGATTTTCAGCTTTTGGTCCCTGAGCGGTCATTGCGCTTATTTGTAATTTCATCATTTGTTATCCTTTCTAAAGAAATAGATTCTTTTCCATCGTATCGTTTTCCAGCTGCATGTTGGCCATAAAACGGCTGACATAATCCAATAATGTCTCGTCATGGTCCAGCATGTAATCCCAGGTATTATCATCACTGAATAATTCATCAAAATAGCTGTCATGTTTTTTGATTTCATCGACCACGCTGGAAGGCTGATCGGCAAAATAACCTGGGGAGTTCAAATATAAATCTTCTACGGCACAGATGATTGCACCTTCTACAACGTCTTTAGGGCATAAAGGTTCAAAACCGCCGGCCTGCAATAAGGCGTTGATGTTTGCTTCAGGCATCGTCAGGGCAAGTCCTAAAACAATCAGAGAACTTCTGGTTGGAAATTTATTGCCTTTTCTTAAATGAGAAACCATTTGATTCAGTTTGCTGCGCTGACTGTTTGGCAGAACATTGAGCAGTTCGTTTAAGGATCTTCCGGCAATCCAGTGATCTATATAAGCTGTTAATTTTCGATTTCTTTCAGAAAAAGATGGCATATTAACGTCAAAGTAAGTTAATAACTCGAAAATATTTTTGACACGGGCTAACTGACGGGAAAGGATGCTGGTCGTTGTACCCTTGCCAAATATTTTTTGTTTCTGATAATCCTGGAAACGTTTTTGGTATTCTTTTTCCAGCATCGCATATTGATTCTTTAAAGTTTCATTTTCATTTAAACTGTCCAAACCGTTGTTAAGCTGGAAAATAAGAATGGAATCACAAGGATCTTTTTCATAAAGCTGATGAAATTTGGCGTATCTCATTAACAGACGGTCTGTTTCTTCGCGGGTAAGTCTTAAGCAAATGGCAATCCAGACAACATATTTTCGCTGTGTTGGCGCTCGGCGCATCCATTCTTTAACCGTTTTAATATCAGTGCCTGTTTTACGCAGAAATAATTTGATGGTTTCTTTTTCCGTCAGATTTTCTTTTTGGTATAAATGCAGCAGATGATCCTGCCAGGAGATATATTCTCCCTTATAGGCTTCGACAAATTTCATATATTCTGTCATATCTTCGACTTGTTCATATTCCAGCTTTTTTTTCATCACTTCTGTTTTCATAAGTATGTCCTCCAATATATATCAAGTATAACACAAGAGATAACGTATATTTTTAAAAATTTCCTAAAATAACTTTCTATGCAGCATCTTGTTTTAGTGCCTGTAAAGCTTCCAGCATTTCCCTGGCATCCTGATAACGATTTTGGATACGAATATCCAGGGCTTTTTGAATGATTTGCCATAATGCCTCTGAGCCATGTTTTGGGCGGGGCAGCCAGCAGCCCTGAGAATGCTTTAAATTGTATAAAACATTGCTGGAATGATAGTCATCACAGAGCCAGTACAGAACCATGCCTGAGGCATAGATATCTGAATACTTTCCCATATTGCCTAAAAAACTTTCCGGCGCCGCATAATAAGGGGTATTCATCAGGACTGGACTGAGAATCTCATCACTGTCAGCGGGAATCTCCCGACAAAATTCGTATCCGCCCAGTTTGAAGCAGCGCTGATTATTCTCCACTATACAAAAAATATTGTTCGGTTTAATGTTTCTATGACAGATGTTATTTTGGTGCAGCTTGTCTAATCCCTGAAGGCATTGACAGGCAGCGTCAATAACAATTTCTTCGGAAAATGGATTAAGTTTCGCAAATATATGCAGCGTTGGATAATAAGGAAAAAGCGTACAGAGCAGATAGGTATCCTGATATTCGATTTCGGCAAATCTTTCTATTTTGATAAGATTTCTGGCTGATTGTTCATCTGTATAAAACTTTTGATAGAGATAATACTGATTTTTAATCTCTTCTCTGAAATCTTCAAAGGCTTTTTGAGCATTGCGAAAATATAAATCATCATGAATATCTTCATCGTCCATAAACTTCTGCTTTAAATCCATGACGCTCAGGGCATAGGCATCACCAGGACGGAGTGCCAGATAAACCCGGTATAAATCTGTATCAATTATTTTATTCTGAATCATACAGTCATGGAATGTTTTGTTAGCTAATATTGCCTGTATTTGCATTTGTGTTAGTTGAGTCATTCTGCTTCCCCCTTTCTCTTATATTATCATTGTTAAAAGAAGCCTTTTTTGCATTTTTCCTGATGCAAAGATACCAGGTTAAAGGGCATCTGCTTTGAGAAAATGTGCTTGTGGAAAGAAGACGATCCAGGCGGATCGTCTTTGGATGCGTTAAACGGGTATATTTTCAGATTTCTCTCTGCTTTTCAGATATAAAAGCACAACTATTAAAATAATATCTGAATCCATAGGGCAGAAGGGCATTGTAAATGTCTGAGCGGGGACACCTAAGACGCTGACCATTGATAATGCCATTTTAAAAACCAGATATAAGCAAATGCCTGTGATAAGAGGTTTCTTAGAGGGTACTTCCTCAAGCAGCCATTTGATGATTAAACATGGCAGCGTTAAATATCCTGCCAGGGCAAGCCAGCCGCCATATAATAAGACAAGCTGGGGCAAAAGATGGTAGGTTGTCAAAAATTGCCTGAGCGATTCAATTTGATTAGGCGCATTGATAGGTCCCAGCAGTGCGGCATGATTTAAAAGTGTTCTTAGCATATAAAATCCCTCATTCTTTCCGGGATTGATAAAGCTTTCAAGACGCAAAAGCAAATAGTTCCGATGAATGAAAAGAACAACGGCTGTGATCAAGAAGGTTAGGGCAATAACGTATTTTCTTGCCGCAGGGAAATAGAGATACAACAGCACGGCGGTAAACAGAATGAAAAATAGCTGATAGGCCGTTGTCAGATGAGCCAAAATGTAGCAGGCATTGGCTGTTGTCCAGAAAATCGCAATGACAAGCCAGATATTGATATCTTTATTTTCATTCCAATCCTGATATAGTTGCTGGAGTAAGGAAGGCAGATAGCCTCCGAAAAAAAGCACTGCCAGGGTTCGATAGGCAATATAAATATGTTGTAAACTGCGAAGATATCGCTGCGAAATAGGGGTCAATAGATAAATCATCACCATCAGGATCATACTGCCAGATAAAAATGATGATAATTGATGGCCGGCATTTTCCTGAATCTTAGAAAAAATTTTTTCTCCTATCATACAAAAGCAAAAAGCACCAAGGGCCAGTGACTCCATTTGCATCAGGGCCTCGAAATCCCAGTGAGCGTCATTGTAAATTGAAAGAATCGTAAAGTTCAAAAGACAGAACAGGAGCGTCAGAAAGAAAAGCCAAAGCATTTTCTTATGGAATGACATGATTCGTCACTCGCTTTTTTTCAAGAATTTCATCAATCAGATGATAGGCTTTGGCTTGTCTGGCGTCCATAAAAAAGTCACGATCAATGTCTTTGGCAATTTTTCTTTCGGGCTGACCAGTGAGTTCTGAAAGCAGCTTTTGAAGGTCTTTTTTCTTTCTTAATAAGTGATTAACCGCGATTTGGACATCACTTGCCTGTCCGTTAGCTGTGCCCATGATCTGATGAAGCATCACTTCACTGTTAGGCAAGGCAAAACGTTTCCCCTTAGTGCCAGCCGCAAGCAGAACGGCGCCCATGCTTGCGGCCATGCCTACACAAACTGTGGCGACATCATTTTGAATATAGTTCATAGTGTCATAAATGGCCAGTCCGGCTGAGACAGAGCCGCCCGGGCTGTTAATGTAAAGCGAAATATCTGCCTGACTGTCTAAAGATTCCAAATAAAGCAGAGAGGCAATGACTACTGAAGCAGTCGTATCATTAATTTCACCATCAATGAAAATGATTCGGTCATTTAATAATTTGCTGTAAATATCGCAAATCTGCGGCTGATCTGAATGATGAGTTAAAACGTTAGGGATAATATTCATGGTTCGTGCCTCCTTTATAAAAAGCTATAAGTTTTTTTCTGACGATCTGCTTTGACAATATCCCTGATATCGAAGATAACCCGTTGGAGGGGGGCTCTTCTTTTGAAGATCGTTTTATTGCCGAATGTCAGGTTGTATTGATATTCATCAATATCTGGCAAAATCGTTTTAAAAGGATGAAGCCCCTGCATCAGGATAAAGACTTCTCCAGATGCCTTATCCAGGGTCTGAATATCCATCGAAGTAATCAGCTGTCGTTTGTCGTGGGTGTAAGGCAATTCTTTTTGGCCGCATATAAGGCTGATATAAGCATGTAAATCCTGATCCCGGGAACGCATAATGACAAGATCACAGTTGTTCATAATGTTTTTAGTCGTTGACTCACCATATTTCATTTGCATCTGCGTCATTCCCTGAACAACTAACTGAAAGCGGATATTTCGGCTTCGGGCAGCGGAAATCATATTGTCAAAATCCTCAATCGCGGGCAGATTGGAGAATTCATCGATTAAAAAGTTGACTCTGACAGGCAGGCGGTCATTGTGATTGCGGTGAGCTGTATGAATCAGAACACTGTAACAGAGCTTAATAAACATGGAAATAATAGGGTTATACGAAGAGCGCTCATCAGGCGTAATCATAAAGACAGCGGTTTTTTCTTGACCAATCTGGGAAAAATTAAAGTCACTCGTACTCATGAGATCCTTGATATTTTCCTGATTGTAAAGTGCCAGCGGCTGAGTGAATACGGAATAGAGGCTGGATTTGGTTTCGTTAGGGGCATCAATGGTGCCCATTAAATTGGCATAGGTTTCTGATAATGCATCAAGGTGTTCAACGCTAAATTCCTTTAAGTAGGTACTCGAAGAAATTTTTCCTTTTCCCATATGATGGATATGGGAAATATTTTCTAATGTCAGAGATTCCGAAGGAGCGTAGTCACGGTTAATTTGGGCAAGTCCTGTAAAGTAATCACAGGCTGTGTTGGTCCAGAAACTGTCGTTTGTTACGCGGGCCAGTTCACCATAGATTGATTTGGCGATATCTCTGATATACTGATTGGATAAATCAATATTTCCTTCATTTTTTGCCTCTGCGACGGTACTGAACGGATTCCAGCGGTTTCCTACACCAGGGTCTCTAAAATTAATTACAATTTTCTTATAGTGATATTGCTCAAGAATATTGCTGATTTTTTTACAGATCTCTCCTTTAGGATCATTAATGATCATAGATTCGCCTGCTTTAATGAGATTAACTGCAGTGGGCATAACGACACGGCGGCTTTTCATAGACCCTGAGGCACCCATAATCAGGGTATGGCGGTCACTGGTAATCATTTGTACTGTTTCCTTATCACTGTATACCGGAATGCCGCCGGCGCTAAAATGCGCGTTTTTACATTGCATGGATTCGACTTTACGGCGAATTTCTTCTTTTTTCGCAAATCGGTTATTGATTTCGGTCATTGTTATTCCCTCCTAAAATCCAATTTTGTGTAGTGCCATTTTGGATGACTGATGCGTGCTTTTATTGATGATTTTAGTAAAATAATCTGGTGTAATCGTCATGTTTCCTTCTTTTATATCCGCAAACAATATCAGCTGATTGATGATCGTCTGCATTGTGTCATATGTCACAAAGTCATGCTGCTTGATGTCATCAATATACTTTTCAAGAAACTCTGGAAAATCTTCACTGTAACTAAAATGCATTTCCTTTAACGATGCTAAGATGAAGTTAGTTAAATAGCGTGTTTCCGGCATCTCCATATGCAGGGTTGTCACAGGGATAATTTGGGTAATCATGTGAATGAGAGTTTCAGCTTTACTGATATCATCAGTTTGAATGGAAAACAAATAATGAATGTTTTCTTTGTTGTTGGAAACAAATGACAGAAAACGTGTAAAAGCCGCAGAATGTTCTAATCCTGGCCAGTCCGATAAATCAATCGATAAGACGCCGCGGAATTCGTTATAGTGGCATGCCGCCGAAGAAGGGGTATCAAAGAAGACATTTTGTTCATAGATATTCATGTCTTTTTTGTACTTCATCTTCAAATAGCATTCCTCATATTTTCTCTGATGAGCGATTTCCATATAATACGTATTTGCCAGAACAGTACTAAAAAAATCATATCCCGCATCTCCATAAGCAGGCTGTAAAAAAACAACATTCATCGGATAATTTTTCCATAGGGTTAACATTTGTGCGTATCCCTTCGGCGGCTCATATATTTTTCTGGGCCGAGGTGTTATTTTTGTTAATTTTTGTTTCATTTTATTCATCTCCTCCTGTATTTTACATATACAGTATAGCTTATTGAAAATTGTCGTTTTTGTAATTTTCCTAATTTGTACTGTGAACATCAGGCATTAATGAGTAAAATTGGCAAATTAAAAGTTTCTTTGATGAAAAACCATGTAATGACCTGATTTTTGGGATTATTTCAAAAATTGCCCTTTGACAGTATGTTAGAATTTCATTGTAAAATGAGGAGGAAGATATTATGGAAGATTTTTTATTAAAGGTTTTAATGATTTGTTTAGTCGTTGTACTAGGCATGGGATGTTATTTTTTATACATGAAACAGGCTGATCCGAGAAACAGAAGACGGGGACTGAACAGGAACAGAAATTCAGTGTATATGCCTCAGTCTTTTAATCAATTTCGTGCGCCGGTGAATCATCATCGGCCAGCAAAAGAAAATATTAAAACAAAGGTTATGCCCTTTATGATGTTAGAAATTCAGACATCTAAAGGCATTCGTTCAATCCCTTTAGTTGATAATGGCAGCGGTTTTTACATTGGTTCATCAGAAAAATGTGATTTAGTCATTCCAAAATCTGAATCAGAATTTGTCGGCAGAGAACATGCGTATATTTATCATGATGAATCAAGCAACACATTTATTTTGGAAGATTTAAATTCCTTAAACGGTGTGTATGCGGTTCAGGAAAATGGACAGATTCAAAAAGTCAGCCAAATTGAATTGCAAAGTGATATGCAGTTTTATATTGCGGATGTGTCGGTCATTATTAAAAAGAATAATCCGTTTGCCTGCAATTTCCATCAGTCTGTATTTAGTCCGGCCGGTAATTTTGAAGCAACGATGAGCAATTTTCAGAAAGTTTAATTGAAAAGAAAAAATCCTTTTAGCAATAGCTAATGGGATTTTTTTATGATTTAAACTTGTCTGATTCGCTTTGTATGTAAATCGTTATAAAATCATGATATTTCCTGTTTCCTGATAAACAATAAAAAGCGATTTCTCGCTTTTTTACATTTTGACTAGAAATAAATCCATGTTACTTAATAATTTTCCAGTATCCCTTCGTATCTGAACCAATTCTAATGATTATATTCTTCTGTTTTAGAGAACGTATTCTATTCGATACCGTTTTTCGACTCACGCCTATTTTTTCCGCTAATATACTAGAAGTATAGCCTGGATCTTCAATTATTAGTTTTAACACTTCTAGCTCTTTCTCTGTAACCTTCTCTGTAACCTTCTCTGTAACCTTCTCTGTAACCTTTTCTGTTACTTTTTCTGTAACCTCAGTAAAATTATCAATCACTAATCTTTCGGGTGCATTAAACTGAACCATAATATCTGATGGATTAATGTGGTAAATTGGCAAAGGCAGATTGTTTTCTTTGCAGGAATTCATTATTTTTTCAATACCTCTTCCCCACGATTCAATATGTCCAGCCAAATAAAACACATGTGCGATATTAGGATTATAAGGCTTTGAACTATGCTTTTTATAAATCATTTCTTCCGTCCAATTGTCCGGCAGTTTTCCAACATTTCCGATATATAGTTTGTCTTTATAGACACTGATTTGGATTGGTATGCCTGACTCATACTGTTTATGAACAATAGAGTTCAAGATTGCCTCTCTCATACTTGCCTCAGTCACAAAATATTCTTCAATTCTTTGAAGTCCATCATAAGAAATTTTAGCTTTCATGTACTTAAAGAAAATAAGTTCAATCACCTTATCAATCTGTTCAAAAAGTGATCCTCTCACTTCATCCTGATAAAGTAAATCGGCATCATTTTCGAAAAAGCCGACTTTAATAAATGCTCCTGTAAAATATCTTTCCGGGTCTTTTGAGAACAAAAGTAAAGCCGCATTTGTTAGATAGCCATGATTAATGAGATGAAGTTTATCTAACATTGTTTCTGTATCTTCTTCTAAAACTGTCCTATCTATACGTTTTTTTCTAATAGCTAATTCCTTGAACTTATGAATAGCATTTTGATCTAAATCTTCAATCTTAACTAATGGATGAGGAACATTATCCCATGTTGCCCCACGTTTTCTTAAAATAAAACTTTCTAGTTCAACACCTGTTAATTTCTGATTGGTACTTCCGCTGCGATAATAATAATTCCCTTTACATGAGATAGCTATTGGATATGCAGGAACATCAATTTCAATATATTCGAGATTATTTTCTTTTAATAAATTTATATTCACAACTATTCCTAATGCATCTCTTATTTTACTTGGTAAACTCTCAAGTAATTTTTTAGCACTACTTATTCCTACTACAGTGCCTTCATCGTTGATACCAATATAGATTTTTCCACCATGATTATTTGTCATACCACATATCCATTTAAGGTATTCATCTTTCCAAATTTCTTTCCATTCAATATTTTGCCTTTCTTTTTGATCCATGATTACCTCCTCAAACGAGTTAATTTACATATAAATTATTATCTCATTTATAAAGTAATTATTCAATCAATTAATGTCGCATATAAATAATATTTTGGATGACGAATTTTTATATCATATTTGCATCTTTCAATTGTATAATATATCATTCATATTTCATCATAACCAACGTAACGCATCATATGTTGCGCCATGTTCTGCACAAGATTAGACAATAAGATCATGAATCCAAATAGTTTGCAGTATATCATGATTCACTTTGACATCAATATCACAATGAATCTGCATGCTCATGCGTCTGCAGAGAAAATCAAGGCATAGCTCAGGGAACTGCTTGCCTGGAAAAAGTATCCGTCAATAAAAAAATGCCCGTATAGCCTGTAAAATAAGGATATACGGACATTTGAAAAGATTTAAAAAGATAATTAGAAATTTATATCAGCTTTATTAGCATCTTTTACAAATCCTTTTTTTTGACCTCTTTTTCTTTTAATCTAAGTTCTTTGACAAGGGTATCCTTGCTTAATTGCTCGTCCAATTGCAGGTCATTGATGAAATTATTAACATAGCTGATTAATAACTTTTCTTCTCCCACCACATCATCGTCATTTTCATGATCTTTTCTTTCTTTTGCATTGATGAGTTCTTTCCAGATTTCGGGATCACTGTATAATTCGTCAAAATAATCATCATGCTTTTTAATTTCCTCAATAACGTTTAGTGGTTGATTACTGAAGTATGCCGGAACTGTTATGTATAATTCTTCAACCGCGCAGATGATGGCACCTTCGATGACATTTTTAGGACATAATGGTTCATAGCCGCCAGCCAGCAGTAAATCATTGATATTCTTTGCCGGCATGTACAGTGATAATCCTAAAATAATTAAGGAGCTTCTTGATGGGAATTTATTCCCATTTCTAAATCTTTTAATTCTTTGCATTTCTTTTTCTTTGCTGTCAGTTTTTTCAGATTTTTCTTTATCTTTTGTCAATTCAGTACTATGTCTTAAATTGGATACCATATAATTAAGTTTGTTTTTCTTATCATCTGGCAGGCTGGCCAATAAATTATTTAAGTATCGTTCAGAAAGCCAGGTGTCAATATAGTTGGTTAGTTTACGATTTCTTTCTTTAAAAGGTAACATATTCATATCAAAATAAGCTAATAGCTGATAGACATTTTTGATATGGCTTAATTGTCTGGAAAGAATAGTTGTTGGAATATTTGTTCTATATCTGATGGATTCCTGATAGTTTTGAAACCGAGTTTCAAATTCACTGACAAGCAGATCATACTGTTTTTTTAATGTGTCACCTTCATCTAAAGCATCTAAACCATTATTTAATTGGAAAATAAGAATACTGTCATAGGGATCTTTTTCGTAAAGCTGATAAAATCTGGCATGCCTGGTTAAAAGACGATCTGTCTGATCTCTATCTAATCCTAAACATATTGCAAACCATACAACATATCTTCGTTTAAGCGGCGCTTTCTTCAGGTAAGTTTTGATTGTTTTGTAATCAAAGCCAACTTTGTTAAGAAGCAATCTGCGAAGTGCCTTTTCTGTCAACTTTTTTTCTTTGCAGATGTTTTGCAGATTTTCTTCCCAGGAAACATATTCGTTTTTGTAAGTTTTGATAAATTCTTTATATTCATCAGCACCTTCAAGATTTTCTAACTTAATGCGCATTCTCTCAGTATTTATAGGATATGATTTCATGTGCCACGCCTCCTTTGATGGTAACTATAGTATATCAAAAGTAAAGAAACATATTTTGAAAAAATCCTAAAAATATGTCTGTTTTAAATTTGGATGTAATTAAAATGCGGGATTTAAAAGAAAACGGAGAATGAGGAATACAGGAAGAATTCTCCGTTTTTAGTTTTTCGGCTTTATTTTATGAGTTACATGCCACATTAATCGCCATTTTGCAGCTTTCATGTCATTTTTAGGAACAACTTTTCCCTCTGAATAGATTTTCTCTAACATATACATTGCGTAAGTGTTTCCTTTTTTAGCTGCTTTTGTATACCATTGGATGGCTATTTTATAGTTTTTAATACCAGGGTGGTCTTCATATTTGAAAATATTTTTGAATAAACTAGCACCGAAACCATGATAAAACATATCGCCTAATTTAGACATTGCTTCAGCGTTGCCACTTAATGCTAACTTTTGATAACAACTAATTGCACTATTATAATCGTCTTTTGCCTCATAAATGATGCCTAACATAAGAAATGCCTGAGCATTGCCTTTTTTCATTAATTCTTTGCAGAATTCCACAAGGTGCTTATAGCTGTCTTCTGATAGATCATCTGCGAAACGACAAATCTTTTTTAATTCCTCCATTGCTTTAGGATGAGTGTTTTTCGCAGCTTTTAGGCACCATTCAATAGCCTTATCGTAGTCACGGTCATGTTTAAGTAAGGAACTGCTGTAAATATCCCCCAGCTTAATCATAACTTCGGTATTGCCCTTATTTGCCGCACTTGCGTACCAGGCCATAATCTTAAGGTAATGTTCTTGATTTAATTTGTTTATATCAAATATATCATAATCTAATAGTTTCTGTTTGGCCTGTTCGTGATTTTTTTCTGCCGCTTTAATATACCATTCTGTTGCCAGATTAAAACTTCTGCCAATTTTTGCATTAGCTAAGCCATAATTATAAATTTCACCTAAGCGATACATCGCGTCTGAATCATTTTTCTCCGCCGCTTTCGTATACCACTCGATCGCTAGATGTTGGTTTTCAGCCAGGAAACTTTCGTACATACATCCTAAATTATACATCGCAGTTACATGGCCTATTTCTGCACCTTTGGTATACCATTCCAAAGCTTTATTATAATCTTGTTTAGTGCCCTGCCCGAAATGGTACATGTACCCTAAATTATTCATTGCTTCAGGGAATCCGGCTTCAGCTGCCTTCATGTACCATTCGAATGCTTGGTGATCATCTTTTTTGTCATAATACATGTCGCCTAAATGATTCATTGCAGCAGGAAGACCAGCCTCAGCTGCTCTCGTATGCCATTCGAACGCTTGATGATCATCTTTTTGAGTACCAAGCCCATGCTCATACATGTAGCCTAAATTATGCATGGCTGCAGGGAAATCAGCCTTCGCCGCTTTCAGATACCATTGGAATGCTTTATCATCATCTTTTTTAGTACCTTCTCCATATTCATACATGTTGGCTAAATGATTCATTGCACTAGAGTAACCAGCCTCCGCTGCTTTCCTGTACCATTCGAACGCTTGATGATCATCTCTTTGAGTGCCATGCCCATGCTTATATATGTAGCCTAAATTATTCATCGCCTCAGTGTATCCAGCTTTAGCCGCCTTCATATACCATTCAAGCGCTAGTTCATGATTCTGTTCTACAATTTTGCCATTATTGTACAAGTACCCTAAATCATTCATAGCGGCAGGATATTCTGCTTTTGCGGCTTGAGTGATCCATTCAATCGCTTTATCAGGATCCGCAGGAATAGTATCGTCATGGTAATACATACTGCCTAATTTGTACATGGCCTCAGCGTGGTTAAGCTCAGAAGCTTGGGTGTACCATTCAAGTGCTGTGTTATGATCATGACTGTCAAAATAAATCTGTCCTAGGCGGCACATTGCTTCTGCGTTGCCAGCTTCCGCTGATTTTCTGTATAAATCCATGGCTTCCTGGTTACGCTGCTGATCTGAATAGATATTGGCAAGTTCAAACATGCCTTGACTATTGCCCAGTTGAGCAGCCATATCAAAGAACTTGATTGCTTCTTCAATTTGATTTTTTTCTTTGGCAAGATTGCCTCTTTGTACAGCACCGCTGCCGCGTCTTTTTTCTATTTCGGATTTTTTCTCAGGCAAAAGCATCAGAGACTGAAATGGCTTTAGGTAATGTAAACAAGTGTCAAAGGCGTGATCAAAATAATGTTGTTTTGCCTGTTCCAGGTTCCTGGAGGTACTTCCATATCCCATTTCATCAAAATAGCCTAAAAAGGCTGAAGCTTTCTCTGTAATTTCACTGATTTGATCGGTCCCGGTAATGACTTCATTAAACATCTTTCTGGCCTGCATATGATTTAAGCGCATCGCTAAATGGTAAGTATTCATAATGGCCAGCATATAAGTTGAATAGGGATCTTTTCTTTCATTATGTTTGAGATAATAGTCTTTAGCTTGCGCATAATTCAGAAAAATATATCTGCCATTAACATAAAATTTTCCAACATTGTTTATTTCTTGGTCAAAGAATATTTTTTGAGCCTTTTCATAGTAAAATTTGGCTAAATCATAGTCAGCTAAAACGCCTCTGCCGTTTTCATATATTTCTCCAAGTGATAAGCATGCTTCCATTAGGTTAGAATTTGCGGCTTCTTTTAATAAAGCCATGCCTTTTTCAGATTGATGATTCTGAATGTAGATTTCCGCAAGCTCTTTGCGTGCTTCCAAATGACCGCCTTCGCTAAGTTCTTCATAAATCATGACAGCTTTTTGGATATCCGTCTTGATTTTGAAGTCTTTTATTTTACCTTGATAGATCGCAGCTAAGGTAAATTTTGCTTTTGGATCACCTTTTTGGGCCCCTGTGGTTAGTAATTCAAGGGCTTTTTCTTTGTCTGTATAGCAGTGACTTAAAAAATAAAATGCTTCAATACAGCCCTGATAAGCAGCTGTTTCATAATATTCTAATGCTTTTTGTTTGTTTCTTAGTTTTTCCTGACCAAAATCATAAATTTTGGCTAATTCAAATGCTGCCTGCGTGTCCTGTAAATCTTCACAGGCTGATCTTAATAAGGCCAGACATTGCTCTTCATCCTGTTCAACGCCAAACCCATAATAATACATAAAAGCTAATTCGCGCATTGCCTCGCAGTCATTATTTACCGCTTTTTCTCCATAATAGGCAAATGTTTGTTCATAGTTAACAAAAGATCTGTCTTCTTTAAAGCCAATACTTGTCTGCAAAATATCTTCCTGGTGATTGTCTGTTTCTGGGATTGTCTCTTTTTGTGCCTGCTGCAAAGGGTAGAGTGCATCTAATAATTCGGCGGCATTCTGATAGCGGTTTTGATAATGATGCTGCGTTGCCTTTTGGACAATATGCCATAACCTATCTGAGCCGTTTTCCATGCGGGGAATTGTTACTTCGGCGTGCTGCAATATGGATAATTCGTCAGGATAGTTGTAATTATTGCAAAGCCAGTAAATGAGGATACCCAGAGAATATATATCAGAACTAAAGTAATATTCTCCAAAAAAGGCTTCCGGAGCTGCGTAATAGAGCGTACCCAGTGGCGTTGATGTTTCTAAATTGTTGGTGGTTGTATCACGCGAACACCCAAAATCTCCGATCCGGTAGATGACTTTGCCGCTTTCATTACCCATAAAAATATTATTAGGCTTAATATCTTTATGAATCATCTGATGTTCATGAAGGGTACGAAGACCTTCCGCACATTGAATCGCTATATCTAAAATATCATCCTCATTGTAATTGGACACGACATGTTGCCGATTCTCTAAATGCTGCGGATAATACGGCATAAATAAAAGCAACAGATGAATATCATGGTATTCTAACAGTTGGCAGCTTTTAATAGGGACAATATGTGTCAGTTCTTCAGGTGTACACTCCTTAAAGAGCTTGCTTACATGATTATACTCCCGATGACATTTATTAATGTAATAAAGCGGCGTGCCGCCAATGGCTGGATTGGCATAGTAATCATTTTTATAATTCTTATCAATATCAATGATTTTTAATGCGCCGTCTTCTATAAACAGGCCATCAGGATCACGCATTTCATAGAGATAAACATCTGCGAAAGTCCCATGCCCAATAGGATCAAGCAAATGGATGTCTTTAGTTGCGCAATCTTTTTCAAATATTTTCTGAAGGTCATCAGGTCTCATTTTCAGCACTCCTCTCTTTAATCATAATCTTATCTTAAATATACCCAAAATGAAAGTAAAAAAAAGAAATATTCCCGAATTTATCAAAAATCAAAAAAACTTGTAATAAAGAGAATAAATTTGATTTATTGCATCAAAAATTGGGATTATTTCAAAAAAGCAGAGATACCCATATGATAACATGTACCATGGAAGGGGGCATTATGCAATGGAAGATTTTATCTTAAAAATATTCATGATTGGATTCATTATTTTATTTGGCCTAAGCATCTATATTCTGCCGCTTATGAGAAATAATAAGGGTTTAGGTCCAGAAGCTGGCAGAAAGATGCCTTTGATGATGCTAAGAATTCAGACATCTGAGTCATTATACGAGGAGGGGATGATATGGTTACATTTCTGATGCTTTTGTTGGTGATTCTCATTGCTGTCATTGTTTATCTTGTTTTACAGCTTCCAGGCAATACGTTCCGGACGAAGGTAAGACAGCGCAAAAAAAGATATCCTCGTCAGAGAGAAACAATGGTTAAACGGATGCCTACTGCGATTTTGGCAGTTTATTTTAAAACAGGCATTAAGGAATATCCCATCACTGATCGCCGTGACGGCTTCTATATAGGCAGTGGTGATCAGTGTGATTTAAAAATTCCTAAATCTGAAAGTGAGTATATTGATATTGAGCATGCCTTGATTAGTTATGATGAGTACGCTAATCAATATACCCTGGTAGATTTAAACTCGCTCAATGGTATCTATGATGCCAGCCAACAGCGTCTGGATCAGCTGACGCTGGCATATGGCATGCAGTTTCGGGTTGCGGATATTCTGATGGAATATCGTCAATATAATGTATTTGATAAGGGGGTATAGACTATGTATGCTGTACAAAATCAATTTTCTTATTGGACTTTAGTGAAAAAAATAGGTTTCACGATTATTTTGCAGTTGTTGCTGGCAGTGATTTGTCTGTTGAAAGGAGAAACTGCTTATGCAAACTTCATGTCTTTCTTTACATTTTTGTTTATTGCTTCAACTTCTTTACTGGTGACTTGTGTGATTAAAGAAAAGGACGATAAACTGGCTATGATGGCCATTGTTTTGCAGGATATTGGTATTGCTTTACAGGCAATTGTGGGGATGGAGGACAGCCATCGCACAATGATTGTTATGGCTATTGGTCTGGCTGCCGCCATCCTGTTTGTGATGATCATGCAAAGACTGACCCTTATGTCCTGGTTTAATGTCCATGGGGCAAAGTTTTTTGGCACGATTCTGATACTGGCCATGATGGTGATGCTTGTTTTTGGTCAGGCCGCTAATGGTGTTGCTGCCTGGATTGCTGTAGGAGACGGCACCATTCAGATTACAGAGATTATCAAATTCCTATGCCTGATTTTCTTCAGTTGTGTTTTATCCAATCAAAAACAAAGTGAATTACATAAATTTATCGCTTGTTTAATGATGATGCTTATGACTGTAGGTGCCCTGTTTTGGATTGGTGAATTGGGTACGGCAATGCTGGTTATTCTTGTTTATATACTGGCTGTTTATCTGTTTTTGGACTGGAAATATACCAAAATGAATATATTTGGTCTGGGCGCAGGCATTTTGCTTGGAGCGCTGGGATTGTTTGTGATTATCCATTTCCAGGGCTGGCTGGGCAGTCATCAAATGACAACTTTGGTAGAAAGTGCCAATCGTGTGATTCATCGTATCTTATTAGTATTCAATCCGCAGGCATTAGCTGGGACGGATTTAGATTATCAGCTGAATCAGGCCAGAAAAGCGATGGTCACAGGCGGCTTGCTGGGTAATAATCAGTCTGTTTATATTCCTGTTGCTCAGTCGGATTTCATCTTCATTGTACTGCTTGCCAACATGGGCGTTTTAGCCGGTATCATTGTGATTGCTTTATTTGCCGGCATGGTCAGTTTAGGTTTGCAGCAGGTATCCAGCCAGCATCATCCAGGGCAATTTCGCCAGATTCTTTCCGTATTATTCTTAATTGAAATTGGCTTAAGAGCCTTTATTATGATTGCCGGCACCATTGGCATGATGCCTATGACAGGACTGGCTATGCCGCTATTGGCTTCAGGGGGCACTGCCGCTTTGCTTACTTATAGTGCTATTGGCTATATCCTGTTTGCTTCAGAATATAGAAAAATCAGAAGGAGATGGTTTAGATGAGAAGAAGACATCTGCAGTTTAGAGATAAAGTCAAAAATATCAATATTATGTTTATCATTATTTCTTTAATTGTATCAGCGCATCTTTTCAGCCATAGTTCTATTATGAAAGGCTTGGATCCACAAGCAGATGCGCTTAAGGAAGAAACTGCTGCCGCCCTGTTAAAGGAAGAACTTTATGAAGGCAGTTTTCTGGATATGAATGGAGATGCAATCACCCAGGCCGATGAACCAGGCGTGGATGGCTATTGTTTATATCCGCAAAGTTATTCCTGGCTGATTGGTTATAATTCGGCCATTTATGGCAGTTATGGCTTAAGAGACATTTATCAGGAAGAGCTCTGGTATGCTAAGGGCAAAAATCACCAGGGTGCAGCTATTCAGCTGACTACCGATAATGAAATGCAGGTTTATGCTTATGAAGTCCTGTCCAGTTTTTCGCATGACGGGTCTGTCATTATTTTAGATAATGATACTGGCGCTATCCGGGCCTTTGTAAGCAGAGGACCGGTCGATCTGGATGTGAATGATCTTTCTTCCTTTATGGCAGAAGCAAATCAGACAGAAACAGCATTTTTAAGAAGAGGTACTGAAGAAAATGATCCGCCAGGCTCCTGCTGGAAACTGGTGACGGCGGCAGCTGCACTCAGTTCAGATCAGGCAGATCATATTGATTTTGAATATGAAGATACCGGCGTTTATCAAAGCCTGGATGGCTGTATGATCTATAATTATAATCAGGTCGCTTATGGTCTGTTAACTCTCGCTGATGCTTTATGTGTAAGTTCCAATGTGTATTTTGCTCATCTGGCCATGTTAATTGGTCCCAGACAGTTAGCTAAAACCTATGATGCTTTAATGATGGGACAGGAGATTGAACTGGATTTCACAACACTGACATCCAATTATCACCTTGATTATTCTTCATTTCTCACAACCCAGAGTGGATTTGGGCAGGGCGAACTGGAGATTTCACCACTTCATTTAGCCGCCATTGGCACGGCATTTGCGAATGAGGGCAAAATGATGAAGCCTTACTTAATTCAAAGGATTACTTCTGGCAAAAAAACTTTCTATGAGGCAGATTCGGAAATCCTTTCCGAAGCATTTTCTGAAGATACAGCTTCAAAAGTTTTAGAAGCAAGTCATGAAGCAGCCCTGTATTATGGTTTTGACGAAGAAACCTATGGCTATGTATCTGCGAAAACAAGCACTGCCGATACCATCAACGGTATTCATACCTATTTAATGGCCATGACTGAACAATATACACTGCTTATATCCACAACAGACAGCAGTTCAAGTACTTCACTCATTGAGCCAATGCAGCTTTTACTTGAAAAATATCATTAAAAAGGAGGTTTTAAAATGACTCGTCAGTTCACAGAACAAATGCAGCAGTGGCAAAATCAACTGCTAGATTTAAGCAAAACGAATCCCTTATTGAACCATCATCCTAAAGTATTAATCACTAAACTAGATATGAATGCTTTATGGCAAGCCCTGGTTGAAAAGTCTGAGACTCTGACGTTTAAAATAGATCAGGATAACATGTCATTAACCGCAGATAACCTCAGCTGGCAGGAGCTTTATAAGGAACTTGTTAAGTTAATTAAAAAGGCTAAACTGATTCAGGAAGAAAAAGGCATTCATGCGCTTTATCTTTCTTTTGGTGCTTTGCAGTGGCAGGAAGGGGATATGACCTATCAATCCCCCCTTCTGCTAGTGCCCGTGTCACTGTCCAAACCTGCATTGTCATCTGTTTTCAAGCTTAAAAGACATTCTGGGGAAGTGGTATTAAATCCAACGCTTGTTTATAAAATGAAAAGCGGCTTTGATATGGATTTGCCAAATATGGCAATCAATGAGAATCTTGAAGTTTACTTCACAAAATTGTGTAGTTTATTTCAAAATAATAATTGGCAAATGCTCAGACAATGCAGCTTATCAATTCTATCTTTCCAGAAAATGAATATGTATGAAGATTTATTAAAATATGAAAAACAGTTTTATGCCCATCCAATCATTCGTTTACTGACTGGAAAACCGACAGCACTGCATCAGTCCTATGGTGGGAACTTAAATGATAGTCAAATAGATCCCCGTGAGGTTTATCAGGTGCTGGATGCTGATGCCAGTCAACAAGAAGCAATTTTTGCTTCCAAACAGTCAAAAAGCTTTGAATTAATTGGACCGCCAGGCACTGGAAAAAGCCAGACCATCGTCAATATCATCGCGGAAAATCTGGCAATGGGCAAAAAAGTCCTCTTTGTTTCTCAGAAAGCGGCAGCACTGGAAGTTGTCTATCACAGACTGCAGGAAGCTGCATTAGATGATTTCTGTCTCTATCTTTCAAGTCCTGATGTATCTTCTCAGCATATTGTCCAGCAGTTAGAACATAATCTCTGTTTAGCTGAACAGCCATCAGAGGTACAGACAAATCATCAGGATTTTTACATGGCTTTGATAAAGCGCAGAAATGCCCTGAATCAACATGCGGCAGCTTTACATAAAGTTATCGAACCGCTGCATAAACGTATTTATGATGTTTATGGAGAACTGTCACTTTACACTAAAGCACCGGATCTGATTTTTAATATTCCCCGCATTCAAACCATCACTAAAGAAGAGCTGGCAACACGTGTTTCTCTTTTGAAACAATATGCTCATGTGGCTGAAAAAATCAAACTTGCCGATACGAAACCCTGGTACAATACGACTTTGACAAAGCTGTCAAATGAAGTGCGCCAGGAAATGCATGCGGCCTTATATACACTTGATCAGATTTGCGATAGAACCAGAAGTTTCGATGAAACATCCGAAATCTCCTATACTCCCTCCTACCTAGGACTCCGAGCGTTAAATCAACTTCTGGCTCTGGCCGCATCGTCACCGCTGGTGCCTGCGCATTGGTTAGACCAGGATTTATATCTGTATAAAGAGCTGACTCTGACTCTGGCAGAAAAACAGGATCTTTATAACCAACACTTCAAGGCAATTGAAGAAATGTCAGAAATTCAATTGCCAGACAAGCGACTAATGACATTATCAGATATTGAGCACATTGAAGAAAATCTTCATTTAAAAATTAAGCAGACAGAGACACAATATGATTTACCGCAGTCTCCGGATTTGCTTTATTTACAAAGACTCTATCAGTTTGTGCTTGGACGTCTTGAGGAAATTCAGGAGATTTATCAGGAAGTGACAGCCAACTATGATAAAGAAATATTTGATTTGGAGGCAAAAGAATTATTATCGTACTTTAGAATGATTTATCAGTCACCACTGAAATATCTGCGGCAGGATTATAAAAATCATCGTCTGACAATTCTTGGCCTGCAAAAGAACTATACAGGAAAGTTATCTGATCAGAAAATGATGGCGCTGCTGGAAAAAGTTCTGAAGGTTCAAAGTATTGAAAATGAACTTAAGCAATGCCAGGAAACAATGAGAACCGCTTTTGGAGAGTTATATCAATCAAAGGATACGGATTTAACATTATTCAAAAAAGAAATGCAGGCTTATTTCCACCATCTTGAAATTCTGGGGCATTTATATCAGCTGCGCTCTTATCTGGAGATGATTGATGAAAAAGAGGAAAGTCTCAAACAGGCTTTTGACTTTATGTATGATGGTCACACGACCAACTGGCAGGACATTATGAAGGCACTTGACTGGACGACAGCTTTTCAAAAAGCCTTGACTGAATGTCCGCAGTCAGCTGATTGGACAGCATCTGTCTGTCGTGATCCTGCGGCTATTGTTCAGGTGATGAAACAATCTCTGGAACTTAATGAGCTGCTGGATGATTTAGCCTCATTGATGCAATGGTATATTCGTTTGTTTCCAGAGGGTAAATCCTATTTGGATATTGGCCTGCCGGACATGTATGAACAGATGCATTTATGTTTAAGTCAGGAATCAGACTTAGAAGAATGGCTGGACATTTGTGAATTGCAGCGGGCATGTCAAAGAGCCGGATTAGGCGATTACCTGGCCCTTGTACAAAATAAACAACTGGTCTCTGAACAAATCATTCCTGCTTATTTAAAACGCTTCTATCATCTTTGGCTGGATGCGGTTCATCCGGAACTTGTGCAGTTTAGAAAAGAAAAACAAGATATCTTAGTTGAAGAATTTAAAGAAATGGATACACGGCAAATTGTCTTGGCCAGAAAAGCACTTCGTCAGAAACTGATTGCCCAAATCCAAAATAATCATTATCTTAGCCAGGAGGCATATCTGAAAAATGCGATACATCCACAAAAGAAAATGACTTCTGTCAGAACATTGTTTCAGGAAATGCCAGATTTATTAGTGACTCTGAAACCATGTTTGATGATGTCCCCATCCGCAGTCAGTCAGCTGCTGGAAGCCAGTCAGTTCCAATTTGATCTTGTCATTTTTGATGAGGCTTCACAAATGAATACAGAAGATGCACTTGGAGCTATTTTGAGAGCAAAACAGGTGATTATTGCCGGGGATGCGAAGCAGCTGCCGCCAACAGATTTCTTTAAAAATCAGGACAGTCAGGATGGTTTTACGCATGCTTTACTGGATGATGCATCCGTTTTGCCAAAATACCAGCTGCGCTGGCATTACCGCAGCCGCCAGGAAGATCTGATTGCTTTTTCAAATGAACATATTTACCACCAGCAGCTGCAAACCTTTCCATCCAGTCAAATATCCGGCCCAGACCAGGGGGTTGAATATATCTATGTCGAAGATGGATATTATGATAAGGGCGGCAGAAAGGGGAATGTTCAAGAAGCTCAAAAGGTTGTGGCACTGATTTTTGAACATTTTCAGAAGCACCCTGAAAGATCATTAGGGGTAGTTGCCTTTGGTACAAACCAGCAGGCAGCTATTGAAGATGAACTCTATCGCCAAAGGAAGGAGAACCCAGAATATGAACAATTTTTCAATGACACATTCTTTATAAAGAATCTGGAGAATGTACAAGGTGATGAAAGAGATACAATGATTCTTTCTATTGGCTATGGCAAAGACAGCGCTGGCAAAGTTTATCTGAACTTTGGACCTTTAAATCAGGCAGGCGGCATCTATCGCCTGAATGTCGCTATTACAAGGGCAAAATACAATATGAAAGTCGTTGGTTCACTTCTTCCTGAAGAAATTCAGAGTGAGAATATTGGTGTGAAGATGCTTTCTGAATTCATTGCTTATGCAAGAAAAGCACATCATTCTGAAAATATCGGCCAGCCGCATTTTGACTCCCCATTTGAAGCTTCGGTTTATCAATATTTAAGTGAACATGGCTATACACCTGTTACTCAGGTTGGCTGTTCAGGATATAAAATTGATATGGCCATTCCATCACCACAGGATCCAACCCAGTATCTGTTAGGGATTGAATGTGACGGAGCTTCTTACCACAGCAGCCAGACAGCACGTGAACGAGATCGCCTGCGGCAAAGTGTTTTAGAGAATATGGGCTGGAAGATCTATCGCATCTGGTCGACAGAATGGTTCAGAAATTCCGACAAAGAAGGACAAAGATTAATTGATATGATTGAAAAGTTAATACAGCAGCAGAGGTAAGCATGGTTCTTGCCTCTCTGTGTTTTCTAAGCAGAAAATAAATAAAAATCAAGTCTTTTATTTTAAAATGTATCTTCTATAATAAGAGAAGATGCGAAAGGAAATGGAGGAAGGAAGTATATGTTGATTGATCCAGATCAGTATATCACAGAGATTAAAGACAAATCATTGAATGGCTTAATTAAAGAGCGGGATAAAATTATAAAACAGATGAATTTCTATGAAAGAAATAAAGGTAATAAGGATGCTTTTGATATTCATCCTGCACCAGAAGCAGTTTATCGATGGGATAATATTATTTTAATTAAGCTGACGAATATGATTATGGCACTTAGCTGATGCACGACAACTGAATCAAATATCTAAGAGGGTCTCTGCAGAGACTCTTGTTTTTTAGTTGTAAAAAAGGAAAAAAGCTGTATAATAAAAGCAGAGATGCTTGACAAGGGTGTCTTCCAGAAATAATTTATCTTAATTAATTAGAAAATACTCTGGTGCGAACAGAGTGTTTTCGTTTAGATGATTGATTTATCAAAAGAATTGAAGAAGCAGGCCTAATGCATACAAAACAATACAGAAGTAAACAAATAATTCTAATTGCTTTTTTATTGAAAAAATAAAGAGTACACACACTCTCTGGTGTCTCTGCTTTTTCAGACTTGTAAGGAATTAAGAAAGGACCATTGGGTTATTATACTGGTACCAGCAAATATTGTTATTTTAGTTGTAAAAGTAGAAAAAATCGGTATAATGAAAGTAGAGATACCTTTACAGAGGTGTCTTCTAAGCATTTAATACTTATTTAGAAAACACTCTGGTAACGACAGAGTGTTTTCATTTAGGCTATTTCTTCATAAAAAAGAGTTGAAGAAGTAAACCGATGGCATATAAAATGATACAGATATAAACAATGAATTCTGATCCGTTCATATGACCGCCTCCTTTATTAAAGATAATAAAGAAGACACACTCTGCTTAATGATAGGCAGCTCTACTTGCTCGTAACGAGCTTTTTTATTATACTATAAAATGACAAAAAAGCACCTAAAAATGAGGTTTTTTCAAATTTAGAAAGTTTGAAGTCAAAGGGAGAAAAAGTACTGATCATATAAGATGAGGGAGAATTTTATCCTTTGTCTGCTTTATATTTTTCTTTTTTAAAGTTAAGAATGTTATTCATATTTTAGTTGTAAAAGCAGAAAAAATTGGTATAATAAAAGCAGAGGTACCTTTACAGAGGTGTCTTCTAAAAAATTCGATTAGTTAAGAAAACACTCTGGTAACGACAGAGTGTTTTCATTTGGGCTACTTCTTCATGAAAAAGAATTGAAGAAGCAAGCCTAAGGCATATAAAGCAATGCAGAAATAAACAAATAATTCTGATCCGTTCATATGACCGCCTCCTTTATTGAAAAAACAAAGAAGACACACTCTGCTTAATGACAGGCAACTCTACTTGCTCGTTATGAGCTTTTTTATTGTACTATAAAATGACAAAAAAGTATCTAAAAATCAGATTTTTTCAAATTTAGAAACTTTGAAGTCAAAGGAAGAAAAAGTGTTGATAATATAAGATGAGGGGGAAATTTATCGTCTGCCTAATTTAGATATTTTTCCTTTTAAAGTTAAGAATGTTATTCATATTTTAGTTGTAAAAGCAGAAAAAATCGTTATAATAAAAGTAGAGGTACCTTTACAGAGGTGTCTTCTAAAAAATTGTTTTAATTAATTAAGAAAACACTCTGGTGATGACAGAGTGTTTTCATTTAGGTTATTTCTTCATAAAAAAGAATTGAAGAAGCAATCCTAAGGCATATAAAGTGATGCAGAAATAAACAAATAATTCTGATCCGTTCATATGACCGCCTCCTTTATTGAAAAAACAAAGAAGACACACTCTGCTTAATGACAGGCAGCTCTACTTGCTCGTAACGAGCTTTTTTATTATACTATAAAATGCCAAAAAAGTACCTAAAAATGAGGCTTTTTCAAATTTGGAAACTTTGAAGTCAAAGGAAGAAAAAGGGCTGATAATATAAGATGAGGGGAAATTTATCCTCTGCCTAATTTAGATATTTTTCCTTTTAAAGTTAAGAATGTTATTCATATTTTAGTTGTAAAAACAGTAAAAATCGTTATAATAAAAGTAGAGGTACCTTTACAGAGGTGTCTTCTAGGATTTAAAAATTAATTAGAAAACACTCTGGTTGCGACAGAGTGTTTTCGTTTAGGCTATTTCTTCATGAAAAAAATTGAAGAAGCAAGCCGATGGCATATAAAACAATACAGAAATAAACAAATAATTCTGATCCGTTCATATGATCGCCTCCTTTATTGAAGGTAATAAAGAAGACACACTCTGCTTAATAACAGGCAGCTCTACTTGCTCGTAATGAGCTTTTTTATTATACTATAAAATAAATCATCGTTTTTCAAATTTAGAAACTTTGAAGTCAAAGAAAGAAAAAGCACTGATAATATAAGATGAGGGGAAATTTATCCTCTGCCTAATTTAGATATTTTTCCTTTTAAAGTTAAGAATGTTATTCATATTTTAGTTGTCAAAGCAGAAAAAATCGTTATAATAAAAGTAGAGGTACCTTTACAGAGGTGTCTTCTAAGAATTGGAAATTAATTAGAAAACACTCTGGTTGCGACAGAGTGTTTTCATTTAGGTTATTTCTTCATGAAATAGAATTGAAGAAGCAATCCTAAGGCATATAAAACAATGCAGAAATAAACAAATAATTCTGATTCGTTCATATGACCGCCTCCTTTATTGAAAAATAAAGAAGACACACTCTGCTTAATGACAGGCAGCTCTACTTGCTCGTTGTGAGCTTTTTTATTATACTATAAAATGCCAAAAAAGTATCTAAAAATCAGCGTTTTTCAAAATTTTAAAGTTTGAAGTCAAAAGAAGAAAAATGGCTGATAATATAAGATGAGGGGGAGAATGTCTCAAAAAGAAGTAGTATGGATAATATTTATAAAAGATGATCAAAGACTGCCAAAGCGGCAGCCTTTTAAATATTATTCTAATCTTAAGAGCGCTCGTTTTGCATTGCCAAAGCTGTTTTTAGTATCTTCATAATATTTGTTTGCTTTGGATTTACTTGCGTAAACACCCAAACCAGATTCGTATAAAAGACCAAGACGAGCATTAATTTTTTTAGATCTTAAATTGTTATTAGAGATAGTTTCATATAGATAACGGGCCTGCTTATAATCTTTTTTGGTACCTATGCCCAGTTCATACATCATGCCTAAAGCATAGGCAGTATCTTCATTAGGCGAGGTTTTATATCTGGATTCATAGAACTCAAAAATCTGATGGTCACTCAGGGGAATCATTAATTGATTCGGGCCGTAAGTAAATGTTGTTAATTGTTTGATTTCCTGATGGGAGTATGCCTCAATTGCTAAGTGATAATATCTAATTGCTTCGTTTATGTCTTTAGCGATACCTCTTCCTCTTTCATAGATTCTGCCTAAAGTATAATAAATTTCACTTAGATGGTCACAGCCTTGGGAAATCAGTTTTTGATATAATTGAAGGGCTTTGTTCATATCTTTAGGTGCATGTAAACCATGTTGGTAGAAATAGGCTAATTTTTCCAAGGCATCAGAATCTCCTAAATCTGCGGCTTTGGTATAAAGTTCAATAGCTTTTACATCATCGTTAAAAGTATACTGATATTGATAGGCTAAGTATATAAGCGCTTTTGGATCACCTAATTGTGCTGCTTTTTCTAACAGCTGGATGGCTTTGTTGGTATCTTTTTCCAGACCATACCAGCCATTGTTATAATAAACAGCCATTTCATAAAGCGCTCTGGTATGATTTTTTTGGGCAGCTCGATTAAGCCATGAAACAGCTGCATAATTTTCCTTTGATGCTTGTGTATGCCTGGCATAGAGTAATCCCAGTCTGTAGGCTGCCTCAGGCCAGCCTGATTTGTAGGATGCCTCATAAAGCTGGATTGCTTTCTTTTCGTCTTTGGAAACTGTTAGTCCAATTTCGTAAAGATATCCCTGATAGCATAATTGATCTGCCTTGGACAGGTCTATACCGCTGCTGTTTGGTACGGAATCACTTAATTCAATATCATTGAGTATTTGTTCTTTTTCTGTCAGTAATTTCTTTGTTTGACTCAGTGATTGCTGGAGAGAGGTGTTGTCAGCTGACAGTTCATTCATTTTTTTCTGCAAGGCGATAATGCCATTGTGAAGTTCAGCGTTTTCAGTTTGTTCTTTCTGAAAAGCTTCCTGAAGTTCTTTGAGTTTAGTTTCTGGTTTATTATTTTCGTGGTGTTTTTTTAATGCCTGTAAATCAATGAGCATTTCATCGGCATTTTGATAGCGTTTTTCCGGACGGAACGAAACAGCTTTACGAACGATTTCCCACAATTCATCACTGCCGTATTTCATTCTTGGCAGTACATCATCCGGCTGTTTTAAAAGCATATTCAGGCGTTCGGAAAATTCGGCATAATAATCATTGCAAAGCCAATATAAAATAACGCCCAGGGAATAAATATCTGTGGCAAATGAATAATATCCCCAAACAGCCTCAGGTGCGGCAAAAAATTTGGTGTTGATCAGTGTTGAAGTGGCGTTGATTTGATTTGTTTTTTTATCAACGGTACAGCACATGCCATAATCACTGATTTGAAAAGATGTATGACCGTTTTTTCGTTGGAAAAAGATGTTATCAGGTTTGATGTCGCGATGCACAATGCCGTGTTTTTGAAGTTCAGATAAACCAGAGGCGCACTGGATGGCCAGGTCAATCACAAAATCTTCATTAAATGGCATTAATTCGGCGATTGTTTCCAGTGTGCCGGGGAAATAGGGAATAAAGAGGAGAATATAATAATGATCATCGACATTGATTTCAAGCGCCTGATCAATTTTGACAAGGTTTGTGATATGGTCACTGTTTTGATATACTTTCTGAATCAATTGAAATTCTCTCTCTGATTTTTGCAGGAAGTGTTTGTATTCATTTAGATTAAGGTGGCTGCTTTGTATAAGTCTTTGATAATTATCCTTGACATCAATAACTTTTAACACCGTTGAGCCTGGTTCTAACAGGTTTCCGCTGATTTTGTAAACATCCGCAAAACCGCCGCTGCCGATTCGGTCTTCCAGGAAATAGTTTTTTGTTCTAATGTCACTGCTAAGCAGTTTTTGTAATTCCTCTGCATTGATTCTGGACATATTTTCCTCCTCACTTTCTATTTTAAATTTCAAATCTTTCACGAATTATCTGTCAGTCTGTCTTCAATCATCTGCAGTTCCTGGGCATCTTCTATAGGAATTAAAATAATAGAATCCTGATCTACAAGAATATATTTAGCCGCAAACAGGCGTTTTTCATGAACGCCAGAATAAGTACCATCAGTATAAACAATATACTGCTTTTGTGTATGTTCATCTTTAAAAAGCATAATAATTTCATAATTTTGAATTTGACCATTCTGATCTTTGAGATTTAGTTCGTATTTACTCATATTTTATCACTCCTTTGATAAAATAACTATAACACACTCAAAAATCATCTTTTTTAAATTTTCCCAATGCCATAAAAAATAAAAACTGTCGGTCAGACAGTTTTAAAGTGCATTTAATCTCATCAAAGCTAATTTAGCTTCGGCAAAGGTATTATATGTAGCTTTTTGATAATATTCTTCAGCTTTGGCGATATCTTTTGTTTGTGTTTCATAAAATAGACCTAAGCGGGCGTATGCACTGTCATTGTACTTGTTGAGTGCAGCAGATTTTTCATACAATTCCCTAGCTTTTTGATCGTTCTTAGGAACGCCTATGCCAAGCTCATACATAACACCTAATTTGTATATGCTATAGTATTTTTTTTCATTGTAATTATTTTTATAGTAAGTGAAAATCTGTTCAGATCTTAAAGGGATTTCGATGTTATTTGGACCATAAGTGAAAAGACAGAGCTGACTGTTTTCCTGTTCTAATGCAGTCTTTTCGGCCAAACGATAATATTTAATGGCAGTATCTATATTTTTAGGAATGCCTTCACCTTTTTCATAGAGTTCGCCTAACTGCTGGTAAGCTAAGTAATGATAGGATGAATGATCCATATCTATGATTTGATGAAGCAGTCGGAGGGCTTCCTTAACATTTTTAGGGAAATTTAAACCAGTTGTATATTCTCTGGCTAAGCGGTACATGGCAAATTGGTTGCCTTGGGCAATTGCCTGTTCATAGAGTTGTTTGGCTCTTGGCAGGTCTTCATATGGACCATAGCTAAGCATCGTTGCTAAGTATATCATTCCATCGGTGTTATTGAGCTGAACTGCCTTTTCCAATAGCTCCTTGGCCTGATGAATATCTTTTTTTAACCCATACCAACCGTATTGATAGCTGTCTGCCAGTTTAAGCATTGCTGTTTCATGACCCATTTGCACAGCTGTTTTTAACCAGCTAAGCGCAAGTTGATTACCGATTTCATTATTGTCTTCTAAATACAATAAACCCATTTGATAAGCAGCCTGTGCATATCCAAGCTCATAGGATGCCTGGTAAAGTTCTTTAGCTTTCCGAAAATCTTTTGGGACCCCCAGACCAAGCGCATGCAGATAGCCATGATAACATAGCTCTTCTCGTTTAGAAAGGGCAACAGATAATTGTGGATAGCTGATTTGATCTTCTGCTTCAGGTAATAATGTCTGTTTTGTTTTAATGTCTGCCTTTGCTTCTTCATTTACCAATTCTTGCAATGCCTTTAAGTCCTGCTGGAGGCGAGTATTGGATAAAACCAATTCATCGTTTTTTTGCTGTAAAGTCTTGTTTTCAAGCTGACTTATTTCCTGTTGCTTTTTGAGGTCCTGCTGGAGGCGAGTGTTGGCTAAAACCAAATCATCATTTTTCTGCTGTAGGGTTTTGTTTTCATCCTGCAGCCGGCTTATTTCCTGCTGCTTTATCTGTAGGAGAGACTGTATTTCTTTCAGCTTGACTTCAGGGGCATTTTGCTTATGCTGGGTTTTGAGTGATTGTAATTCTGTCAGGATTTCCTGAGCATTCTGATAGCGGTTCTTTGGGTTGAATGCAGTGGCTTTCTGAACAATTTTCCATAAGCCATCGCTGCCATGTTTCATTTTTGGCAGTTTGCAATCAGGTTGTTTTAAAAGGATATTCAGATGGTCTGAAAAATGCTTGTAGTAGTCATTGCACAGCCAGTACAGCGTCATTCCCAGAGAATAGATGTCAGTGGCAAAGGAATACTGTCCCCAGATTGCCTCAGGTGCGGCAAAGAACTTGGTATTAATAAATGTTGAGGTTGCTTTGGCCTGTGCGGTATGCTCATCAATACTGCAGCATAAGCCGTAATCGCTGATTTGGAAAATGATTTTGTCGTTTTCAAGATGGAAAAAAATATTATCTGGTTTAATATCCCGATGAATGATGCCGTGCTCTTGCAGCTGAACAAGGCCTTTGGCACATTGAATGCCTGCTTCAATGACAAATGTTTCATTAAAAGGCATGAGTTCAGAAATAATATCTAGGTTCGCCGGGAAATAGGGCATCAGTAAAAGAATATAGTAATTGTCATTGACACTGATTTCCAAAGCTTCTTCTATGTTGACCAGATGCGATAAATCGGTATTTTTTTGATAAATTTCCTGAAAAAGTCTGAATTCTCTTTCTGACTTATTGAGAAAATGTTTATATCCGTTGATGTCAAATGGATGCCATTGATTAAGACGAAGGAAGTTTTCTTTGACATCAATGACTTTAAGCACAGTGGAGCCAGGCTGCATCTGTTCGCTGTTAATTCGGTAAACATCCGCAAACCCGCCGCTGCCAATCCGATCTCCCAGCATATAACTTTTGGTTCGGATATCACTGCTAAGCATTTTTTGTAAGTTTTCTGCACTGATTCTAGTCATAATTTACCTCCTTAATCTCATCATTATTAGTATAAATCAAGATTTCCTGAATAGCTATATTTTTATTATTCATTTAATAATCTGTTTTCGATAATTTTCATTTCTTCATCAGTTTCAATGGGAAGCAAAACAGCGGATGCCTCGTCTACCGGCACGTATTGGGCCGCATGAAGGTGCTGTTCATGGAAAGCGGTATAAGCTCCGTCGGTATAAACGATGTACTGTTTTTTTGTGTTCTCATCTGTGAAGATTAAAACAATGCCATAGTCTTGAATTTGACCGTTTTTATCTTTGAATCTCAGTCTTGATTCACACATAGATATTCGCTCCTTTCGTATAAATAAACTATAACATATCAGGCATTGATGTTTTTTTGGTTTTTCCCATTGAATGAGGCAGTAATAAAAAGACTGTTTCAGAATAAATCTGTCACAGTCTCTAAGGTTATTCCTGCTGGGCTTTTTGACGCCATTCCAGGGCCTTTTTTACATCAGCTATTGTGCCCGAGCCGGTTTCATACATATCGGCAAGAGAAACCATGGCTTCTTTATCACCAGCATTTGCGGCTTTTTCGCACCATTCAAAGGCTTTGACATCATCTTTTTCAAGTCCTTCAGTGCCATAGTAATATAATCTTGTAAGATTTTCCATTGCTCTGATGCTTCCTGATTCCGCCGCTTTTTCATACCAACTGACGGCTTCATTGATATTCTGATCAACGCCTCGTCCATAGCGGTAGAGCACTCCAATATTGTTCATGGCGGCACTGCTTCCGAGCCTTGCAGCGTATTGGTAATATTCAAAAGCTTTAGTGTAATTTTGGGGTAAAGTACTGCCTTGATCATAGTTATAAGCAATGTCGAAAAGGATTTGTCTGTCATTGGATGACAAGGCTAATTTGCAAAGTTCCGCTGCTGCCGTTTCGTCGCCCAGGTTGACTGCTTTTTGAAGATATTCTTTTGCTTCCTCATTTTTTCCTTCATTGATCATCTCAATGCCCAGTGCTGTTATTGCATCACAATGATTTAAATCTGCGGCATCTTTTAATAAAGCTATGGCTTTTTCAGAATCACTGTCTATGACAGAAACAGCGACATGATACATCGCTTCTGCATTTCCTTTAGCAATCGCTTCTTCATAATAATCCTGAGCTTTTTGTTCGTCTTGAAAAGGAAACCAACTGCTTTCATAAAGCTTTGCCATTTCATATGGATTCGTGACATAGGCAAGAATGACAATAAATAAAAGCGAGACGGTGATGGCGGCAATACTGATGATGAAAATTTTGTAAATTAAGTCGGGAACGCTGTTAAAATTTGTTTTGAATTCGTCCAGGTCATCGTCATCAAGAATATCGTTGTTGAACGATTTTGATAATTGTTTTTTAGGACGCTTTTTTTTAGTCCCGAAGTTATTCCTTTTTTTCTGTACTTTTTTTGGGATTGTGTTATCTTCCAGCTTTGCCTGAAGTGCCTGATAATCTGTATTTAATTGCTGATATTTTAAAGTCAGCTGCTTAAGCTGATTGGCCGGACTGTTGAGTTCTCGGTGCATCTTGAGTGTCGCTAAATCCTGATAAAATGCATCTGCAGTCTGGTAGCGGTCATCGGGTTTGGTCATTGTTGCTTTTCTGATGATCTGCCATAGTTCATCAGAACCATTTGCCATTCTTTGAAACATGTTTTCAGAAGTGAAGAGCGAATCGCGGGCTTCATTGACAACATATTGATTACATAACCAGTAGAGCGTCACGCCTAATGAGAATATATCTGAACGGACGCTTGTTTTGCCGCTGTAAGCTTCCGGTGCTGCATAGTGTCGGGTAATAATCTGATTTGAACTAATCACTTCGGCTGATTCGTATGCGACTTCACGGCTTAAACCATAATCACCAATTTTTAAAACAAGTTCATTATTTTCTAAAATATAGAAGATGTTGTTTGGTTTGATATCGCGGTGACAAATATGTGCCTGATGCAGTGTCCGGAGGCCGCTTAGACACTGGAGCGCAATATCAATGACCAGATCTTCATCATAGGGCTGAAAATACTGGAAGTCATTGAGAGTTCCTGGAAAATAGGGCATAAGCATAAAAATAAGATAAGTATCTTCATAATTGGCTTCCACGAAATTTTCAATCTTCACGAGATGCCTGGCGCTGTCATCATGCCTATAGAATTTGACAAAATGAGTAAATTCCAGCTCTTCTTTTTGACAATATGTTTTAAAGGCATCTCTGGCCTGATGGAATTCCCAATTGTTTTTAAGACCGGCATATTCCATGAAGTTTTGTTTCAAATCTATGACTTTCAAAGCATATTTATCATTGGGGTGACCTGCAAGTGTGACTTGATAGACATCGCCGGAATTGCCGCTGCTGATTTCACTGATGATTTCACAGTCACTCAGGCGACAGTCTTTTCTTAAAATATCTGCTAATTTCTCCATGGACAGTCTGGTCATCATTACTACCCCCTTTTGACAAATTTCCTGTTTTTTATATTATATATCATAGACCGTCAATCTTTTTTATTTTTTTCTTTTTTTAGGCAAAAGTGACGCCAAAATGATGGAGAAGGCCGAATATGGCAGGCTATTTTAAAATATTCGTTTTCATTTGACAATGAATTTGTTATAATGTAAATATAATTTTTTATCAGGAGGATAGAAAAATGACAATGGACAAGAATAGAGCATTTGAAGTTTTAAACAGACTGGCTTTTGAACGTGTATCCGCTACACCTAAAGAATTAGAAGCAGCGCATTTGATTGAAGCGGAATGTCAGAAAATGGGTGTGGCTGTACAGATTGAACCTTTTGATGTCCCTTTTCCTGAGGTGACGGAGGTCAAATTTGAAATAACGAAACCATATGTAAAGAAAATCTATTGTACGGGACATGGCCGCAGCGGACAGACACCTGATGAGGGAATCTGCGGACCTTTGGCTTATATTCATGCCGGACAGGATGAATATATCCAGGACATTAAAGGCAAAATTGTTTTATTAACGGGCAGAATGACCAGTGACTTAAGAAAGAAATTAGTAAAGCAGGGAGCTATTGGCTATATCGTAACTTGGGGTGGATTCTATGATGATGAGCTCATGAAAACACAAGTGCCACATCGCTGCGCTACAGTTGCCAAAGACGATACCAGCAATCTGCCAGGCGTTATGATGAACTTAGCGACGGCAGAAGCATTAGTTCAGGAAAATCCAGAAGAAGTTCGTATTGTTCTGAAACAGGATATGCAGGCGGTTCGTCAGTCACGCAATGTTGTGGCGACAATTGAAGGTACAGACTGCAAAAATGAATGGGTTGTGTTCAGTGCCCATTATGATTCAGTTGAATTTTCAAAAGGTGCCTGGGATAATGCCACTGGGTCAGTAACACTGCTGGAATTATGCCATCACTATGTGGAGCATCCGCCTAGAAGAACAGTCAAATTTGTCTGGTGCGGCAGTGAGGAAATTGATTTGAATGGATCATATGCTTTCTGTGAAGACCATAAGGATGATCTGGAAAAGATGATTTTCAATATCAACTTTGATATGACTGGGGTATTGTTTGGCGAAGATTCTGTTTTTGGTTCAGTCGATAAAGGCATTGTGGACAGATGTTTATACCTGGCCAAAGTCAAGGGTAAATGTCTGAGCTCAAGAGGCATAGGCATGCCATCGACCGATGCCACAAGCTTTGTTCTGCATAAAGTGCCAGCTATCTCTTTTGGCAGCGGCGGTGTTCGTAACGGGGCAACCATTCATTCAAGAAGAGATACAATGGATCATTTAGATCCTGACAGATTTATTGAATTATGTGAATTTGCGGCAGTCTTCAGTGAGGAAATCATTAATGCGGCGATTAATGTGATTCCTAGAGAATTGCCAAAAGAGGTCACTGATAAAGAAGAATATTGGAAAAAGGATTTAGGTTTGATTTAATGAAAAAGACACTGGCGGCATCAGCCAGTGTCTTTACTTTAGATTAACTGAAAAATATAGAATTTCAAATAGGAAGTTTCTTCCATTGTCCACAGGATAGGGTGGTCATGATTTTGCTGGGTCACAGAAACCTGCCGTAGTTTTACCCCGGCATTCTGGGCAGCTTCTCTTAACATGGTTTCAAAATTTTCTATCTCCATAAAACGGGAACAAGTACAGGTAATTAAATAACCGCCTTTTTGTAACAGTCTCATAGCCTGTTCATTGATTCTTTTATAACCATTGTAGGCATGGTTCACTGTTCTTCTTGATTTAGTGAAGGCAGGCGGATCCAGCACGATGATATCGAAGGCATTTTTTTCACATTTATCCAAATACTCGAAAACGTCATCCTGAACAAAAGTGATTTTGTTCTCTAAATGGTTTAATTTCGCATTTTTGAAGGCCTGATCCAGAGCTGTTTTAGAGACATCGACCGCAACAACATGACGGGCATTGCCATAAGCGGCGTTCAAGGCAAATCCACCGGTATGCGTAAAGCAGTCCAGTACGCTTTTACCGCGCGCAATTTTTCTTAATAAGACACGATTGCTTTTCTGATCAAGGAAATAACCGGTTTTCTGACCGTTTTCCACATCAATATGTAGTTTTAACCCATTTTCATCAATAATGGTTGTCGTTGGCAGGTCCGCATTTTTCCAGTAGCCTTTTTCCATAGGCAGGCCTTCCTTTGTACGTACCTGTATATCATTTCTTTCATAGATGCCTTTGATATCCTGACCATCGTTTCTTAGTATTTCTAATAACAGGCTGTAAAGCATGTCTTTTCTTTTTTCCATACCATAGGAACTGATCTGACAGACTAAAATATCGTTATATCGGTCTACGGTGAGTCCCGGAAGCAGATCAGCTTCTCCAAAAATCAATCGGCAGTTGGTAAGATTTTCGGCTTCAACGGTTTTTCGGTAGTCATAGGCAAATTGAATTCTTTGTCTGAAAAAATTTTCATCAATGACCTCTTCCGGGTTTTTGGTCAGAATACGGACAGTGATATGACTTTGCCTGGAAATAAAGCCTGTTCCCAGATATTCATTTCTGGTTGTAAGAATATTGACAGGTTCACCATTTTCAATGTTTTCGCTAATATCGACGGCATTATTTTTGTACATCCACATCTGGCCTTTTTTCAGCCATTTTTCGCCTTCTTCAGAGATCGTGATATTGGGGTATTTAGACATAGGTACATTCCTCCTTGGCTTTTCGCTTCATTTTAGCACATCAATACTTAGCTGACAATGATGTTTTCTTTTTGCAGCACTTTAGCCAATGCTTTAATGATTTTTTGAAGAATGGCATATAGTGCAGGGGTATGGATACTCTGGAAAAGCGTGTTAAGATTTTCTTCAAAATGTTCAGGCAGAATCGAACACTGTTCGAGACAGATTTTAACTAATTTCTTTTCTCCGGGATGAGTCATTTCATTAAGGGCAAAGATGATATCAAAATAGCTGGCCAGAAATTCTGTGGTACGGTGATGCATACTATTAAGATCGTGGCGCTCTATCGCTTTTTTAATTTGTTTATCATAAGAAGGCAGTTTTCCGGTTAAAAGATGCATATTTTTTTCAATAATTGCTTTTTTGAGCGGCTGAGGATAACTGATCTGATAATTTTCTCTGGCCTCGGTTAAACGACCGGTTTTATCAATAAGAATCTGACTGTGTATTAAATTGTGCCACATACATGTAGTATAGCCATTATGGGCATGATATTGGCGGACCACTTGATTTAAATCATTGAGAAAATTATCCAGAGAGCGGTAAATGATATCGATATCGATATCATTGTTTAAAACACAATTATCCTCTCTTTCCCAGTAATGATTATCAATTTCCATCACCTTGCAGTATTTGGATAAAATAACCTCTCTTTTTTTGGCAGAAAGCGGTTCTGTCAAATAAACATAGACATCATAATCAGAATATTGATCTGCCTGATGGCCGGCGCGCGAACCGCCCAAAGCGATTGCCGCTATTTCCGGACATGCTTTGAGTTCGTCTATTAGTTGGTTAAAAATCATTCTGATACCTCCTTGTTATCTCTATTCTAACATGTCTATGATCTTATCTCAAACTAAAAAGGCAAGCCAGCGCCTGCCTTTGGATTATAATTTATGATGAAGTCTTAAAATTTCAATGAGCATTTTATCACGATATTTTTCTAATGAAGCATCGTCATTGCCAATTTCCGGACTGCGGTTTTTCATGGCTTCCTCAACGCCGGCACGGGCAATTTTTCCCCATTCTGGTGGGAATTCTTTAAAATCGGCCATATCTTTTAACCAGAGATTGATAGAGCTGCTTAAATGTGCCATTAAGCCATCGATGCCCACTTTGCCGCCGCCAAGCTGGAAGATGAGTGATGGCCCCATAATGCCCCAGCGAATGCCTGGACCGAAAGTAACAGCTTTATCCGCATCTTCAACCGTGCAGACGCCATTCATAACCAATGCACATACTTCACGATATAAAGCCATCTGCAGGCGGTTACAGATAAATCCCAGTGCTTCTTTTTGCAGAACAACAGGCTCTTTATCTACAGAGGTATAGAAATCTTTGGCCAGCTGAACATTTTCTTCAGTCGTTTTTTCTCCTTTCGTGATTTCAATCAACGGGATGAGATGTGGTGGATTATATGGATGTCCGCCGACAAATCTTTCCGGATGATGGGCATATTTGGCAATTTCCGTGATTAACAGACCAGAAGTGGAGCTGGCGATGATCGCATCATCTGGACAATAGGTCTCCATTTCTTTGACAATACTATGTTTGATATCATATTTTTCCGGACCAGACTCCTGGATAAACTGCGCACTTTCTACAGCTTCTTTGATAGAAGTTGTATAGACAATACTGTCTTCAATAGCCGCAGCTTCCTGATCAGCGACGACATTGTTTTCAATCAATTGCACCATGCTTTGGTGCACTCTTTCCCTGGCCAGGGTTAAAGCTTCTTTAGTTACATCATAGACAAAAACTTTTTTACCTTTTAAGGCAAAACCCAATGCAAAACTTGCCCCGATGACGCCTGAACCTACACACGCAACATTTTTAATCTCTTCTGCTTTCATCATTGCACCTCCAATAATCAGAATATTTGTTTAAGGGATATTTCATGCCATTATTATATCACTATTTGATAAAAAAATCACAAATAATCTTTTAAAAATAAGCTGTGAGTCTGCAGCTGGCTTTAGAAGGCAGTTAAAGGATGCCAAAAGCAGAGGCGGCGGCTCATTTTCAAAATTTATTTGCATTGCAATTATCTTTTGCTTATGAAATAATGGGGTTAGAGAGGTATGCAGCAGGAGCGCATCAAAATTCAGGAGGTCATTGAAGATGAAATGTTATACACAAGTTTATGTTATGAACAGTATTGAGGCAGTTGAAACATATTGCCGAGCATTTGGGGCAAAGGTAACTTTTGAAATCAAGAATGATACCCAAACTGCTTATGAGCATTGTGAACTATCAGTCAACGACGAGCCGATACTTGCCGTAGCAGAGGCATCGAAGCCCTATGATGTCAGTGTGATTCATCAGATGAAGTGGCAGACAATGACGTTTAATGCCTTTGAACTGGGAAATGTTGAGGCGGTAAAGAACGCCTATCATGTTTTAAGAGAGGGCGGCGTTGTGATTGAAGATATTCATGAGCTGCCATGGAACAAATGCTGTGCCACTGTGATTGATAAGTATGGTGTCTGCTGGTGGATTGCTATTTAGTAAGCGATCAAATGATGGCAATATTATAATTAAGCATAGAGATAAACTGGAATTTGTTTTATCAAAGAGACAATATAATATAACTGCACACCTTACAATAAGGAATATTTTGGAGATGTATGGGAGGGGATCACATGATAGATGGTCATATTCATATTGAGCGTGGAGAGTATACGCTGGATTGGATAAACCAATTTGTTAACAGAGCGGTTGAAATGCAGATTGATGAAATTTGGTTACTTGAACATTGTTATCGATTTGAGGAATTTGTTCCTATGTATGATTCTGTGTGTGCATATAGCGAATATGTAGATGCATGGTTTCACAGACAAGCGGGTGCATTAAAGCTTGAGGATTATTTAGAATTAATCAAGCGAGTCAGAAATGAGCGGTTTCCTGTTAAAATAAAGTTTGGTCTTGAAATATGCTATTTCAAAGAGTTTGAAGACTTTATCTCAGAATTAACGAAAGACAAAGGCTTTGATTTTTTGCTGGGCAGTATTCATTTTGTGGATGATTTTGCTTTTGACCATAAGGCCGAACATTGGATCGGAATGGATGTAGATCAAATATATCGCAGATATTTTGAAGACTCTATTTCTCTGGCAAAAAGCAGGATATTTGATGGTATAGGTCATCCGGATGCAATTAAGCTTTTTGGTCATCAACCATCATATTCACTTACAGAATACTATGAGAGTTTAGCTAAGGAGCTTGCGAAAAGTAACATGTATGCAGATCAAAATAGCGGAGTTGCCAGAAGGTGCCCTGACACAGCTTCGCTTGGGATGGATGAAGCGCTGCTTAGAATACTGAAAAAGAATCATGTGAAAATTATTACTTCATCTGACGCGCATTGTCCTGAAGATGTCGGGTATAAAATTAAGGAACTAAATAGTTGCATATTGAATTGTTAGGGGCAGATTTGCTTTAAGTCAGGTGTGTTTCTCAAGGCAGATAACTTCCAGTTGATTGAAAAGAATCGGAATATTTGGAGGGAATACAGTGCTTGAAAACATCCCATCCATTAACAATGACTGAATGACTTGGATCTTCTTTGGTTGAAGTCTGGCAATGGATGAAAAACATGATATGGTGTCGGTAAATGGGAGCTTTACGAATATAAATGTTGCATAAATGGCAAAAACACCTTGCTGCCTGTTTCAAAGCCTCTGCTTTCATATAGATTATTTGATAAGAGAAAGCAAAGAAAAATATGAGTAATGTTGATGTTTGTTTGATTAAAATGAAAAGCCATCAAATTTTAAATATTGATGGCTGAAGTGAGAGCACGGTAATTTGATTTATGCTGCTCGATTTCTGCTTCTTCGTAAACGGATTGGAAGTAAGCAATAATATCTTTACGAGTGATAATGCCAATAAATTTATTGCGGTCATCGGTCACAGGAACAAAGTTTTGTTCTTTGGCCCGATTTAATAATTCGCCCATGGAAACATCAATTCTAACTGCAGGATTAAAGTTGGCCCGCATTATTTCAATCACCGGAATTTCTTCTTTGCTTCGGATGTCATTGTTTTCTGAATTGACAATATGCCAAAGGAAATCACCTTCACTGATACAGCCGACATAATCTCCGCTTTTAGTAATGACAGGGATGGCAGTGTAGCCATGTGCCCGCATTTTTTCCAAACCTTGCCGAATCGTGTAATCATCATATAAGAAGGCGACGTCGCCTTTGTTTTTTAATAGAAATATAGCATTCAAAATAAAACCTCCTATTTTTTAATTTCTATTGTTCTATGTGGGTAAGGAATTTCTATGCCCTCTTTGTCAAAACGACGTTTGATAGAGATTCTTAAATCTGAAAGCATGGCGTAGCCTTCAGCGTTATCTGTGGAATAAATGGTTGTTTTCAGGTGCATGGAACTGTCCAGAAAATCGACTAAACGGGTTGTGACCGCGGGTATTCCCCGGGCAATTTCTGAAGCCGTTCTGGTATCTTTAAAAGCCGGATGAGCCATGACTTCTTCGGCAATAATCTGCATTGCCAAATCAATATCACTTTCATAGCTGATATCCAGTTCTAAGAAATTAGCTTTGCGATTATCAACGCTGCTCACATTTTCCAGAATAGCTTTATTCATAATGCTGTTAGGAATAATAATTTCGGTATTTTCAAATGTTTTAATAATAGTATGTCTTAATGAAATATCGACAACATAGCCGGTAATATTGTAGTCAGTTACTTTAATTAGATCACCAATTTTAAAAGGATGGAAAGTGGCGATCATCATGCCATTGACAAAATTGCCGACTGCATCCTGAGCTGCAAGACCTAAAGCCAGCGTAATCACACCGGTACTGGCCGCCAGCGCTCTGATAATATCCGTAAACGCAGTAAACTGGTTAAAGAGACCATAAAGCGTAAAAGCATAAACGGTGATTGATTTCATTCTTAATAAGAAACGCTGATTCTTTTTATTATATTTAAGAATATATTTTTTGAGAAGCCTATTGGCTACAAAAGCGATTATCAGAATCAAAATAACATTGATCGCTGTCTGAATTAAATCGTACTTTAAAAAACCACTTTGGTTAATAACATCAAACATAGTAAAGCAACTTCCTTTCTTGTTCTGTCTTAGTCTAACATTTATTTGTGACACGAAAATGAATTATCTTTATTTTTCTGGATTCGCTTTGTTTGGGGCAATTGTTTTTATGGAAATATAGTTGTCAAAAAGGACTAAAGTCGCTATAATGAGTGGGTAAACAAAGGGGGTATAAAAATGTATGACGTTATTGTTGTTGGGGGCGGACATGCCGGAATCGAAGCATGTTTGGCAGCCAGCAGAATGCAGATGAAGACACTGTTAATTACTTCCAATTTTAAAAATGTTGGCAGTCTTCCCTGCAATACCTCTATAGGCGGTCCGGCCAAAGGCATTGTTGTTCGTGAAATTGATGCTTTAGGCGGACAGATGGGGAAAACCACTGATGAAACTTATCTTCAGATGAAGATGTTAAATACAGCAAAAGGACCTGGCGTGCAGTCGTTGAGAGCACAGGTTGACAAGATGAAATATCCCCGTTATATGCAGAACGTTATCAGGCAGCAGGAAAATCTGGAAGTGTTAGAAGATACAGTTGAGAATCTGATTGTTAAGGACGGGGTAATCCAAGGTGTTTATTTGGAAAACAATCAGGAAATCTATAGTAAAACAGTGATTCTGACAACGGGGACATATATGCGAAGCCGTGTGCTGATTGGTGATGAGGCCAAGGACGGCGGACCAAATATGGAAAAAAACTCTAAATTTTTGTCTAAGCATTTAAAAGAAGATTTAGGATTTGAGTTGATGAGGCTTAAAACCGGGACACCTCCGCGAGTGCATAAGGACAGCGTTGATTATGATAAAACATCATTGCAGCCGGGGACGGATGCAAAGCTTTCTTTCAGCTATGAGACGGCACATTTTACACCGATTGACCAACAAATTCCGTGTTATCTGACTTATACGAATCCAACAACGCATCAGATTATTCAGGATAACTTGTCTAAATGCAGTATGTATTCAGGTTTAATTGAAGGGGTGGGGCCAAGATATTGTCCATCCATTGAGACAAAAATCGTTCGTTTCGCAGATAAAAACCAGCATCAGATTTTTTTGGAGCCTGAATCTCTGGAAATGGATACCATTTATGTTCAGGGATTCTCTAATTCCATGCCCCGGGATATTCAGGAAGCAATGATTAAGACAATCCCTGGTTTGGAACACTGTCAAATTTTAAAATATGCTTATGCCATTGAGTATGATGCGATTAATCCACTTCAATTATATCCAAGCTTAGAAACAAAAAAAGTCGAAAATCTGTTTACAGCAGGACAGATTAATGGGACTTCCGGTTATGAGGAAGCGGCCGCCCAAGGATTGATGGCAGGCATCAACGCCGTGCTAAAAATCAGGGGTGAGGAACCTTTGGTATTAGGTCGGGATGAAGCATATATCGGAGTAATGATCGATGATTTAGTGACTAAAGGCACAGAGGAGCCTTACCGCCTTCTGACTTCCCGCGCCGAATATCGCTTGCTTCTAAGACATGATAATGCCGATGAACGTCTGAGCGGACATGGTCATCGGGTCGGGTTGTTAAGTGATGCAAGATATCAGGCGTACCTTTCTAAAAAAGAACATATTGAACAGGAAATTGAAAGATTGGAAGGAATTCGTTTTACGCCTAAGCACGAAATCAATGCAATGATTGTATCCGCAGGATCTTCGATGTTAACAGAGGGTATTTCCGCAAAAACGCTCATTCAGCGTCCGGAAATGACATATCAGAAATTGTTGCCTTATATTGGAGATAGGGGACTGACAGAAGCAGAGCAGCAGGAAATCAATATCAATATCAAGTATGCAGGCTATATTGAAAAAGCCAGACGGCAGGTTGAAAAGATGAGAAAGATGGAAGAAAAGAAAATGCCAGCTTCTATTGATTATGAAAGAGTCCCTAATTTATCCTTAGAGGCAAGACAGAAATTATCTGAAATCAGACCGCGTACTGTTGGCCAGGCCAGCCGGATTTCAGGCATTAATCCGGCAGATATCTCAGTCTTATTAATTTATCTGAAAACCCAGAATGCTTAAACACTGATGCTTGTCAGTGTTTTTTTCTTGGTGGTATAAAAACCATGCTGCTGTTCTTCATTATCTGAAAGTGGAACAATTAATATTTACCCATTTAATACCACCTCTTTTTAAAATGATAAGCCGATAATCCAAGAAATTTTACTCATTTCTTGAGATTATCGGCTTTGTGTCGAAATATCTGGTTTTTAGAGAACAGTTATTTTCAATTTATTGGCATTAACTATACTTCTTGTTTACACTTCGGATAATATAGTGAAAATAGGACCTGTTCTAAGTCTATGACGGATTTTATTGCCACAAGCAGGATAGTATCCATTGGTTGTGTGAATTATTGTCGTAACTATTCATTCCCATTTTCCGTACAATTACAGCTACAGCAATTGTCCGGTTCTGATTCTTCTATGATTTCCATATGGCAACAATCATTTTTTTTCTCTGGTTCTTCTGTAATCTCCATATGACAACAACTGTTATTAGATTTTTTACCAAATAATCCTTTTAGTAATCCTTTTTTTTCTGACATCGTTTTTTCCTCCTTAAAATATATTAAATGATAAAATTAAAAGCATATCCTGTTATAACTGCAACTGTGAAAATACATAAAACAAAAGCAGTAACCATTTTCTTTTTGAAAATTGAATTGAGCAGTGATACCTCTGGAATACTTGCACCTGCCCCGCCTAGTATAAGTGCTATCATGATTCCGGGTGCAACGCCTTTTGCAATTAAAATACTGGCAATAGGAATCATTGTTTCTGTACGAATATACATAGGAATACCAATCATAGCAGCAAGTGGAACAGCCCATAAACTGTTAGTTCCAGCAAAGTTTGCTAATAAATCAGTAGGAATAAATTCATATATAAAAGATCCAATACCTGCACCGATAATCAAAAAGACAATTACACCTTTAAATAATTCAAAAGCGTCTTTTAAAGATATTTTAATAGCCTGCCATTGTTTTTGCCAAAATGTTCCCTGTAATGTATTCCATGAAACGCTATCTTCATGTCCGCCTTTTACACTAACTTTCTTTACTTCTTTTTCAAAACCTGCTTTGTCTAAGACAAGTCCCATAATAACTGCAAAAGTAAAAGTAAAAACAGTATATACAATGGTTGATTTCAGCCCGAAGAAAGCAAGCATAAGTGTAATAATAGCAGGATTTAAGACAGGTGAAGTGAGCAGGAATGACACAGTGCCATTAAATGGTGCTCCGCTTTTAAACAATCCAACTAATACAGGTATCGTTGAGCAAGAACAAAATGGAGTTACTGCTCCTAATAATGCTCCTAATATACTGTTTACTCCTTTTCTGGGAGTAGACAATATACGTTTAATACGTTCCTGAGAAACATAAATTTGCAATAAAGCAACAATAAAACTAATACCAATAAATAAGCCAAATAGCTCACCAAACAGCATGAGGAATGTTCTTCCAGCATGAATTAAAGATTCTGTTGTAAACATACTTTCATATCCTTTCTATAATAATTTAAAAATTGAAAATCAAAATGATGATGCTAATCTGAACGACAATGCAGTCTGCAACCACAATAACACATAAATAATCCTCCTTTTGATAAATCGAAAAAAATCGATTTGTAAAATTAAATGAATGCCACGGTTTTACGTGGTTCATTTTCTAACTTGCTAATTGTTCAAATTTGTTAAAACTTTTAATAGTTCAATCGCTCTTTTACTGCCTTCTTTATCAATGGAATAAAACATCCATTTACCTTCTTTACGTCCATAAACAATTCCAGAATCACAAAGAATTTTCATGTGATGCGAAAGTGTAGATTGACTGATATTTAAATCTTCTAAAAGTACGCAGGCACATTTTTCACAATTACGAAGCATTTCTAATATTTGAAGCCTTTTCTCATCATCGAATGCCTTAAAAACTTTTAAATCATTTTTATGATTTCTCATCAAATCACCTCAAATCTATTTTTTTCGATTTATTGTATTTTGATAATAGCATACATATCGAAATAAATCAATATGTTTTTTCAAAAAAATTCATGTCCATATGTAAATCACAAGCCTTTCTTCATATTATTTACAATTTTCCAGATCTTTTTTCCAGCGTCAAGTCAAATTGTGAAATCTGTGTTGTCTTTGTCTGATTAGAAATCAGTGTCAGTATACTTGTTCTTTTTCTCTTGATTACTCCCTACAGAAAATAAACAAGGGTATTCCATCTTAATTAAAAATGAAAAAACATGCTTGTTATCAATAAAAAATTAAAAATTTAAATTTGCAATTTTAAAAATTTGAATTTATAATTTAAGGGTGAAATGAATTTTATTCTTAGAAAGCGGAGGTAATAAAATGAAGAGAATAAAAGCTGCATGTTTATGTCAAACACTCCATTTCATGTTAAAGGAAGATGTTGAACATTCGTATGCTGTAAGATTAGTTCAAGAAGAAGTGTCTAATTATAAGAAGGGTCTTGAAAAAAAGAGAATTAAACACAAAATTCTTGAGGAAACAGTAGAACCTGACGGCTCTGTGATTATTAAAATCATCAAACAGTATAATACAAGTCCTGTGGGAAATTATCTTGATTAAATAGAGATAAGGATAGAGGCGCTCCAAAACCTTTATCCTTTTTTTGTATTCCCAGATAGTCGTATAGCATTTACTGAGTCTCCATTTTTAAGAATAATCTGATATCCTCTTCACATTGAATCTCGTAAAAATGAATTGTCAGATGATTCAATTCAGGCAGAGAGCAGCTGCTAATTAAAGAGATTGTTTCCTGTGATAGCTCTCCAAATTTAGTCTTTAACAGCAGCGTCATTGTGTCGGCAATACCTTCCTCAAGCCCTTCTTTGCGATAATAGGCCATATCATCCTCATAAGTCGCCTGAATTAACGCGGCGACTAACGCATCACTAACCCGCGTTGGATCTTTTGTTAGTTCGTTCATTCTTTCTTCCATTTCTTTTATGCCTCCTTTGATCAACTGAAGTAAAAAAACTTACATTTCTTTCTCCCGCTTAAATATCGCTGGCGTTATATGAATTGACTTTAAAAAAATTAAATTTTTTGAAATTTATGATTATTTGCATTTTACTGAAGAAAATATACATTACATCATAATTAAAGAGGGTATTTTATTGAGCCGCATTCTAAAATAAAAAAGGAACCGATTTATGTAAATCAGTTTCTTTTCGCATGGGGATGGAATTTTTAAAATTTAGTCATGCCGCCGTCAAGACCGATAGTCTGGGCTGTAACATAACGGGCATCGTCGGAAACCAGAAATGCTACGACAGGAGCGATATCCAGGTCTGGATCACCTAACCTTTTAAGCGCTAATGGGGCAATTTTAGCTTCATAATATTCAGGATTTTCTTCACAAAATTTGCGGGCAATTTCAGTAAGCGCACCGGGACAGATGGTATTGCAGGTAATGCCATATTTGCCATATTCCTGAGCAATGACTCTGGTAAGACCGCGGATTGCTTCTTTTTGTGGCCCATAGGCACAAAATCCTTCCGCACCTTCTATGCCTGTGGCACTGGCTACATTAATGATGCGTCCGTATTGATTTTCCCTCATATAAGGTAAACAATATTTTGCAAATAAAAATGATCCATAGAAACCTGTTTGCCAGCATAAGTCAATTAGTTCATTAGGAATATTTTCCACTGGACTGTTTAAAGATGGCTTGTTTCATTGAGCATTATTAATAAGGATATCTATTTTGCCAAACATCTCAATTGTTTTTTGAACCGTGTTTTTTATATCTTCTTCTTTGGATACATCCGTATGTATAAAAACAACTGATCCTCCCTGATCTTTAAGTTCCTTTTCGGCTGCTTTTCCTAATTGATCATTATATTCTGCGATAATTACGCGGGCGCCTTCTTGGCAGAGCGCTTTGGCATATGCTTTACCTAATCCACCGCCAGCGCCTGTAATAATTGCTGTTTTTCCATCAAATCTCATATAGTTCCTCCTTGCTTGTTGTTTTGGCAGGAATATTATACAATAATGATCAATAGATAAACATCTTTTGGGATGGGTAAAAGGACAAAAGGGGGGGATGTGTCTCAATGAAAAGAACTTATCTGGAACAGGAAGTTGTCAAAGAATGGATTGTAATAGCACTGCTGGATTTAATGGATCAAAAAGCATATAGTGATATCAATGTTACAGATATTGTCAGAAAAGCGGGTGTTCCTCGTTCTACCTTTTATCGCTATTTTGGTCATAAAGATGAGATTTTAAAAAAATATTTTGAATATCTTGTGGAGTGTTTGACGGCAGAGTTCAGAAAAAACAGGCGCGTGGATTTTTATCAGCTGATTCAGATTCAATTTGAATTCTTTGAAAATTATTCAGAATATTTTAAGGCACTTAAAAAGATTCACGGCGAACATATTATTTTTGATCGTATTCGTGAAGAAATTAATCGAATTCCCTATGAAGAAAAAGATAAGGTGTATCTTACCTACCAGGCCACTGCGCTTTATGCCATTTTGCTGGAATGGGCCGTTAAAGATGAGAGAGAAGATATTTCTTATATGACTGATATGATTTTTCATTTTGTGGATTTGGAGAAGATAAAAAAGGCATTCCCAATATATATTAATGAGTATCATCAATTGTAAAAACTGTTGATAAGGCATTGTCATAGAGTTAAGAAGATGGTGCTTTTCTTTTAATGGGGGAATATTTTTGACCCTTGTCTTGACAAATAAAAAAACTCTTCATAAAATATTAAGGTACCTTAATAAAATAAAGAGGAGGGAAGCAAGATGATGAAGAACATAGATTTTTCAGTAAAACATGATATTTTAATTCAAAATGAGGACGGAAGTTTACAGCCAATGGATGAACCCTTTTTTCAGTCTGAAAAAATTGCCCCAGGCACCTGGAAGATTTTAAGTGATGGGGATTACTTTTATCTGGTTGAGGGTGATCATGAGGCACTGGTTATTGATTCGGGCTACGGCTGCGGCAACGTTCGGGAGTATTGCCAGTCATTGACAAAGCGACCTGTGCGTTACATTGCCAATACACATGATCATTTTGATCATACAGCTAATAATGCTTATTTTGACTGTGCTTTTATGTCCAAAGAAACAATGCCTCTGGCAACACGTCCATTCCCAAGTTTTGAGGGCATTGATTTTCCTCGGGATTATCCCATTCAAGTGATTGATGAAGGTTATATTTTTCATTTAGGCAATCGCGATTTGGAAGTTTTTAAAATTCCCGATCATGCAGCAGGGAGTCTTGCTTTTCTGGACAGAAAGGAAAGACTATTATTTGCCGGAGATGAGTTGGGCATGCCTATGGGCAAATCACTCAACGGAAGTGTGGAACGATTTGCTGGCTATATGGAAAAGTTAGCAAAACATCGTCACGAATTTGATACAGTCTGTGCCGGCGGCGGATTAGTGGATGGCGCTGTGGTAGAACAGTATTTAGAAAATATGAAATACATTTTAGCGGGTCATGAGGGCAAGCCATTGCCGCAGTCAAAGCATCGTGAAACGCCAAAAACAGATGGGCCAGTGATTTTTAAAAGGAGATTTCCGCGGCCTTGTGATATTCCGCGGGATGAGATAGACGACAGTGCTTTTAGACGCGTTTCTGAATATGCCGGCTGTCGTGTTATTTATGATGTTCGCAAGGTATTTGAGGAGGACAGAGATCATGACAAATAATCAATTCATGGCCGGCATGGGAAAGTGTGAAATTAAGATTCCTTTAGCGTATCTGGCGGCTGAAAATTTTAGCTCTGTTCATGACTGCTTATATGCCCGGGCAATGATTCTTAAACAGGAACAGCTGTGGGTGCTGGTTTCTCTTGATGTTACATCTCTGCCTGCGCAGGAGATAGAGATGATTCGCCAGCAGACTGCCGCATTCCTGGGTATAGATGCTGCGGCTGTTTGGGTATGTGTAGTGCACACTTTTTCAGTACCTCATGTTTTACCGGAAACGGCATTTGATGATGCGGTACTGCTTGGTGCAAGAAATGCATATTCCGCTGCTTTAATTGATGCTGGTTTACAAGCTGTTAAGGAAGCTTACGATCATATGGCAAAGGCAGTATTAGGCTTTAGTACCGGTGCTTGTGATGTAAATATTAATCGAGATGTGGAAATAGAAGAGGGCTGGTGGCTGGGTGCTAATCCAGAGCGGCCTTCGGATAAAACTGTTTCGGTGATTAGGCTGAACCGTGAAGATGGCACACTGCTGGGCGTATTGTATCATTATGCATGCCAGTCATCTGTTCTTGACCAGTCACAATTAACGAATGGCGGTAAAGCAGTTTGCAGTGACCTTGTCGGACAGGCTTCATTGTATGTGGAAAAGACATTGAACACAACGGTCCTGTTTTTATTAGGCGCTGCCGGTGATCAGGCACCTTGTCAAAAAGCTGTTTATGAAACTTTCAGGCATGGTCAGCGGATTTCCACGGATTTACATGAGGCTGGCTTTACGATTTGTGAAAAACTGGGCCGGCAGTTAGGACAGAAAGTATGTGAAATCGCCGATTCAATTCAAAATAATGAAGAAATTTCAGCCATTCAGATGGACAAAATGCAAGTGATGGTGCCAGGAAAGGAAATGAATCGCAATTTACGCGAGCTGCATCCGACAAGATCAGGGACATACACGCCTTGTGAAGATAAGATAACAGAGATTGAAGCTGTTTCTATCGGTGAAATTGCTTTTCTGGGTGTTAAGCCAGAATTAAACTGCATAACCGCGTTAAATCTTGTCCATCGGGCACCATTTAAACATACTTTAATTGCAACGATGGTCAATGGCGGAGCAAAATATATGGCTGATGAGGCTTCATATGATTTATTGACCTATGAAGCAATGAATTCCCCATTTGGCAAGGGTGCTGCCGAAATACTGACGGACAAAGCAGTTGAACTTTTAGAAAGAATGAAGGAGTTGTAAAGATGAGCAAATTTGCAGTACAGGAAGTCATTGCCTGGACCGAAATCGGTGGTGATGGTCAAAAAATAACGGCAGCTATTCTTGTTTATCCGGAAATGATTGAAAGTCAGGAAATCAATAGAGAGGATTTTCAAGTGACAGGAAGAAATATTTTAAAAGCCTATCCTAGTAACCGGGCCATGCCGGGCTATCCTGAAAAAGCTGGCTGTTATGTGATTTTGGAATTAGATGCCAGAGATGTCTTTGCTTCAACAATTGAAGTCATCGGTCATGGGCGGACATCTAAAATCCATATCAAAAAGGCTGAGGCAGAAGTCACGCAAAAAAGAATTTTAAAAACAATGAACCATCGGCAAATGGCTGCTGTGACGCTTAAAAGTCAGAGATCAATTGATCCGATTGCAGATCAGTTTCAGAGTTTTGAATATCATTTGCCAGATACCAATAAAGTTCTTTCATATCAATTATTTATACCTGAGATATCCGGTGCTCATGAAAAATATCCATTGGTTTTATTTATGCATGATCTGGGTGCTTGTTCAGATGATTTACTGGCACCTTTAGCACAGGGCAATGGCGCTGTCGTCTGGGCAGAAAAGGAAGCACAGAAAAAGCATCCTTGTTTTGTGCTGGCGCCTTTATATACCCGACAGACCGCTGATGATGATTTTACAGTAACCTGGGAAGCGGAAGCTTCGATAAACTTAATCAAGGCATTGTGTACACAATATCCCATTGATACCAGCCGGATTTATGGCACAGGTCAGTCCATGGGCTGCATGATGCTTTCTGAATTAAATTTGCGTCATCCGGGCTTTTTTGCCGCAAGCTTTTTAGTTGCCGGACAATGGAATCCACAGACAATGGCCAAAGCCAAAGATGAAAATCTTTGGGCGTTAGTTTCCGAGAGAGATGCGAAAGCATTTCCTATTATGGGTGCCTGTATGGCAGCGATAGAGGCAGCTGGTCAGCCAGTTGCCCGCGGACATATCAATGCCAAGGATGCATTGAGCAGGCAGAATCAAAAACTTAAAGAAATTGTTGGTCAGGGAAGACATTTGATGTTTACCTGGTATGAAGGAGATAGTGTTCTTGAAGAGGGCAAAGCGAAATCACCGGGAGCTTTTCATATGGCTACCTGGAGAAAAGCCTATACGCTAGAAACCATTCAGGACTGGATGTTCTCTCAAAAAAGCAGAAAGCATTCATAAAAAATCACCAATTCAATGGTGATTTTTTGATAAAATGATTGAAGAATCCAAATCTGGTGATAAAATGGGTCATAAGATAAAGGAGAAGATTTTATGATAGGATTAGGAACAATTGTAAATACCCTGGCCGTTGTCGCCGGAGGATTACTAGGATTAATGATTAAAGGCGGTCTGAAAGAGAGATATCAGGAAATTTTAATGCAGGCATTAGGTCTGGCCACGCTTTTTATAGGGATTTCCGGTGCGATGAGCGGCATGTTAAAGATTGCGGCCAATCAACTGGAAACTGAAGGAACCATTTTACTGATTTGCTCATTGGTATTTGGCTCCTTGGTTGGGGAATGGATGAATATCGAGAAACGTTTGGATGATCTTGGCGTTTGGATGAAGGATAAAGTTAAAGCTAAAAATGATTCATCATTTGTCGATGGGTTTGTCACCTCTTCGTTGGTGATTTGTGTTGGGGCAATGGCGATTGTCGGAGCTTTGCAGGATGGTCTTACCGGGGATGGCAGTACTTTATTTGCGAAATCTATTTTAGACTTTGGCATTGTCATTGTGTTTGCTTCAACTTTAGGGATTGGTGTTGTATTTTCCGCAATTCCGTTGTTTGTATATCAGGGGACTATTACTTTATTTGCTTCGTTCTTAAAGCCTTTTTTAACGGAAATGGTTATTTCCAACTTATCGCTGGTCGGATCGGTTTTGATTTTTGCGGTGGGTATTAATGTTTGCTTTGGCAAAAAAATCAAAGTTGGCAATATGCTGCCGGCAATGATCGTTCCCTTCTTTTTCCATTAGTATAAAAAATCACCGCACCAAGGAGAGGCTGGCGGTGATTTTTAAATTTTATTTCCAGTTGTCTTGTTTTAGACAGAGATAGTTTACTTCATCTTTGGTGAGTTTGATTTTGGATGCTTCCAGGCATGAATCAAATTCGCTGCGGTCACGAGAACCAATGATCGCACAAGTGTCAAATTCCTGGTTTAAAACATAAGCTAAGGCGATGTTGATAGAAGGTACGCCTTTTTCTTTGCCTAAGATTTTAGCGCGGTTCAGGCGTTCAAAGTTTTCTTCTGTAAAGAAGGCATCTTTAATATCCTGTGGAGCTTTTTCATCGTAGATATCGGCAAAAAAGCCATGTCCCTGAGCAGCCCAGGAGAATAATGTAACATCCTGATCTTTGTGCCATGCAGCGTAAGCATCATCGGCATAAACACAGCCAGGCCATCTTGTCTTAGCGACATGTGCCAATGAATAAGATGGGTTATTGACGGATAATCCCTGATAGCCTTTTTCTTCACAGTATTTAACAGCAGCTTCAACGCGATCCTGTTCCCAGTTAGAAACGCCATAAGTCGTGATCAGGCCCTCTTTACGATGCTGTTCTAAACGGTCCATAATATCGCCAACAGGGACAGTTGGGTCATCTCTGTGCAGTAAGTAGATATCAAAATGATCACAGCCGGTATGATATAAACTGTAGTGTAAATCATCGGTAATAATATCTGGTTTAACGCGCCAGTACTCTGGATGATGAGCACCATCTGGCGTAATAATTGGATGGCATGCTTTATCCATGATGATTAATTTGTCACGGTTATTTCTGGAATCAAACCATTTTTTGAGAATACGTTCTGATTCACAGGCATGGGCCCCCTGATAATTAGCGCCATAGAATTTACCTGTATCAATAACATTGCCGCCCTGTTCTACGTAAAGATCTAACATTTTGAAGATTTCTTCTTCGTATTCAACATTGAACCATGCTGTGCCCATAATCAGGCGGGAAACAGGTTTTTCTAAACCTTTAATTTTAATATATTCCATTTTATCCTCCCACTGAGCTGATTGCTCGTTTTTATTTTCACATTTATTTTAATCGTATCGCAGGGAATAATCTAATATTGATTTTTTATTGAATTTATAGATTTAATCTATGAATAAGTATTTTATAATCATCAGAAACTATGGTATACTTAAAACAGAAAATATCAAAGGGAGAGAACATTATGTCAAAGGAAGCGGAATTTTTGTCTAATTTCATTCATAACATGTCGTTATTGATGTGTGAAAATAGTGAGAATTATAAAAAATATCAAAAAGTCAGAAAATTACATCAGGAAATCTGTAATTCTATGTCTGCGTACATCACTAAATATGAGAGCAGTCCGGATGATTTATTAGAACATGCGAAGACAGAGGTGGAATTCAGCCTTGATTTGAGAAATAAGCAAGATGCCTATTTATATACGGATATGATTATTTATCCTTATTTGCATGAGGTGAAGTCTTTGACGGAAATTTATCTGGAGACAGGCAGATTTCGCAAACAGGAAAAAATAGAGATGCTGGAAGCGATGAAGGATTCCCGGTTAGGCGTTTATGAATTTGTTTCCCGTGATCCAGAAAATGCGATTTCAATTGTTCGCAATGTGATTACCAGAGAGGAAATCCCCTTAACTGATTCTTCTCTTGGAGAGGTGAAACAGGTCATTGAAAATTATAACTTTGTGCTTCGTGTTATCCACTATCAGGATATTTATTTTCAAACAGGAATGATTAAAATGTTTAAAAGAAATAATACGACCCGCAGCTGGTATAAGTCACAGCGCAAAAATATCAGTCATGATGAACAGCTGGAATTTTTGATGAATTTAATTGATTTTCATCAGCGTTTCGGGCTTAAAGAACGCGTACTTATTCGCTAAAAAAGAACCTTGAGCGGTTCTTTTCTTTTGCTTAAATTATTTTTCTGCGAGCATCAGGATCTTGCAGGATTCAAAATTATTTCGCATCTATCATACGATTGTGGATGTCTTCCATTTTCTCATCTAAAGCTGCACTCATCGTGGCGCAGGCTAAGAGGTCGGCAGAGATTTCCCTGGAAATAGTGTCATCCAGTCCTTTTTTATAGCGCAGCTTATGTTCCAGGCTGGCCCAGAAGTCCATGGCAATTGTCCTCAACTGCACTTCAACTTTCATTAAGCGTTTTTCGTTAGCTAAAAAAATAGGGACTTCAACGATCAGATGAAGGCTTCGATAGCCGTTTTCTTTAGGATTTTGGATATAGTCTTTTTTTTGAATCAGCCGGATATCATCCTGTTGTAAGAGACAGTCTGCCAGAAGATAAATATCGTGAACAAAGGAACAAACAATACGAATGCCGGCAATATCAAAAATATTTTCTTCCATCGCTTCCAAAGAAAGCGGCAAATTAAGCTTTTTCATTTTCTTAAGAATACTGCTGGGGGATTTCAGACGGGATTTGATGGATTCAATCGGATTTGCATCATAGCGAATCGAAAATTGTTCATTCAGAACTTTAAATTTTGTCTCAATTTCCATGATTGCGCAGCGATAGCAGGTCATCAAGGCTTCTAAAGGAATGTTGCCCTGAGCCAGCTTGTCAAGGAAGTCATCATTGACAATTTCTTTGTAAAAATAATCCTTCATTTGTTCAGTTTTCATGGTTTCAGCTCCTGTGTTAATCTGATTTTATTATAGGCAAAGCTTCAATAATTTTCAAATAAAGTAAGAAAATATCATCATCTGCTTATGGGCCTTTCCAAAAAGAAAAGATTGACAAATTAGTTGTCTTGTGCTAACTTTAGGTTAGTTTAAACTAACTATAAGGAGGGAATGATGTGATTAATCGTCGTTTGGTTCAGATGATGAAAAAAAGCATGAAGTATGTTTATCAGAATGTCATCTGCCAATGGTTCATGCTTTTTATTAATATAGTGATGGTGCTCGTGATGAGCCGTTTAGTCACTGATTTATTGGAAAGACAGTCATTAGCGAATGTTTTACTGCCATCGATGGTGATTCTTGCGGCTGGCGTTGCTGCCCGCTATGTTTTGAGTCGGCAGGTTGTTCGTTATGGCTTTTTGGCGAGTGTGGATGTTAAGGAGACATTACGTCAGAAAATTTTTGAAAAAGTTTATCGCTTGGGTTTGAAATACCGGGCTAAAGTCGCCAGCTCGGAAATTGTTCAGATCAGTGTTGAGGGCGTGGAACAGCTGGAAACTTATTTTGGCTCTTATTTGCCGCAGTTCTTTTATGCGATGTTAGCGCCATTGACTTTATTTGTTGTGATTGCCTTTATGGATTTGAAAGTGGCCCTGGTGCTTCTGATTTGTGTGCCATTGATTCCCGTATCAATTGTAGCGGTACAGAAGTTTGCCAAAAAGCTGTTAAGCAAATATTGGGGCAGTTATACAGAATTAGGGGATTCATTCTTAGAAAACTTACAGGGATTGACAACGTTGAAAATTTATCAGAGTGATGAAGCCAGACATCATCAGATGAATGAAGAGGCAGAGAAGTTCCGTAAAATGACGATGCGCGTTCTGACCATGCAGCTAAACTCTATTACTGTGATGGATCTGGTTGCCTATGGCGGGGCCGCTTTGGGATTGATCCTTGCCTGCCAGTCTTATCAGAATGGCAATATCAGTTTCTTTGAATGCTTGAGTATTATTTTGTTGTCTGCCGATTTCTTTATTCCAATGCGGCAGTTAGGTTCTTTTTTCCATGTGGCCATGAATGGTATGGCTGCCTGTGATAAAATTTTCAGACTTTTAGATATGGGAGAAACCGAAAAGAAAACAGCGGTCATTGATCAGGACAGCTTGCATATTCAGGCAAATGATCTGAATTTTTCCTATGATGGCAGCCGCCAGGTATTGGCAGGCGTCAATCTTGAAATCCATCCGGGTCAACTGTTGGCAGTTGTCGGTAAAAGCGGATGCGGAAAAAGTACGCTGGCACATTTGATACTTGGAGAATATGAAGTTGGCAAAGGCATGCTTCAAATCAATGATACAGATATTAATGATTTAAATGAGGTCAGTTTATTGGCCAATATCACCTATGTTGGACATCAAAGCTATTTATTTAAAGGAACAGTACGTGATAATTTGAAGATGGCTAATCCAAATGCCAGTGACGAAGACCTGTGGGCAGCACTGAAAAAGGTAAAAATAGATGTTTTCTTAAAGACACAGCAGGGGTTAGATACACCTGTTCTTGAAAAGGGCAGTAACTTTTCCGGCGGTCAATGTCAGAGACTGGCGCTTTGCCGGGCTTTATTGCATGACAGCCCAATGTATATTTTTGATGAGGCAACCAGCAATATTGATGTGGAAAGTGAAGATGCCATCATGCAGGTAATTCTGGAGTTGGCGAAAACAAAAACAGTCTTACTGATTTCACATCGTCTGGCGAATATTGTCCAGGCAGATCAATTGATTGTCATGGCCGAGGGACATGTTGTCGAAACCGGCAGGCACGAAGATTTAATGGCCAGCCAGGGGACTTATTATCAATTATATACAGCTCAGTCTGATTTGGAGAACTGGAAAGGAGCAGATTTATATGAAGCAGTCTAAATTAAAAATTATGCTTTCCTTAGTCGGCATGGTTAAACCGCTGGCCGGGTGGATGGTTCTGGCGATCACGTTGGGTGTTTTGGGCTTTTTGAGTGCTATTTTCATCACCGTTTTTGGTGCTTATGCCATGTTTGATATTCTGGGACTGGATACGCCTTTTGCACTGTCCTTCATTTTTCCGGCCGTGCTGATCTTTGCTTTATGCCGGGGGATTCTGCGCTATGGTGAACAGGCCTGCAATCATTTTATCGCTTTCAAATTATTAGCGCATATCCGGGATCTGGTTTTTGGCAAGCTGCGTGAACTTGCCCCAGCAAAACTAGAAGGCAGGGATAAAGGTGACCTGATTTCCGTCATTACTTCTGATATTGAATTGTTGGAAGTCTTCTATGCGCATACGATTTCCCCAATGGCCATTGCCTTTTGTGTCTCTTTGATCATGTGTCTGGTGATTGGCCGGTATCATCCGTTGTTAGGCTTATTCAGTCTTCTTTGTTATGTGGTCATTGGTGTTGTCTTGCCTGTTGTGATCAGTCGTCAGGATAAGCGGGAGAGTCTGCAGTTTCGTAATCAGGCCGGCGAAATGAGTGCCTTTGTTTTGGACAGTTTAAGGGGATTAAGCGAAATCCAGCAGTACCATCAGGAAGATCAGCGTCTGCAGGAAATGTTATCAAGATCCGGACAATTGGCGACAACACAAGCTAAAACAAAGAAAATCCAGGGCAAAAACAGTGCTCTTTGTACAGCCGCAATTCATTTGTGCAGTTTAGGCATGCTGGCATTTTCCGGCTGGCTGTATCAGTCTGGAAGGATTGGGTTTGATGGCATGCTGGTAAGCTTTGTAGCGCTGATCAGCTCATTTGGACCGGTTATTGCTTTAGCGAACTTAGGCAGCGGCTTGCAGCCAACCTTAGCCGCAGGGGCCAGAGTGCTTGATATATTGCATGAAGAACCATTAATTAAGGAAAATAAAACGGGCCTGACTCCTGAGATGACAGGCATCTATGCGAAGGATTTATCCTTTGCCTACGAAGATGAAACGGTTTTAGACCATATTTCTTTAACAGTGCCTGCCGGCAAAATTATTGGGATTGCCGGCCGCAGCGGCAGCGGCAAATCAACCTTATTAAAGTTAATGATGCGTTTTTGGGAAGTGGAAGAAGGCCGCCTGACTATCGGGGATACAGACATTAAAGACGTTAAAACGCAATATCTGAGAGATTTGGAAAGTTATGTGACTCAGGAAACCGTTTTATTCCATGATACGATTGAAAACAATATTAAAATTGGCCGTCTGGATGCCACGCATGAAGCGGTCATTGAGGCCTGCAAAGAAGCCAGTATTCATGATTTCATTATGTCTTTGCCTCAGGGTTATGAGACAAATATTGGTGAGTTAGGTGACTTGCTGTCTGGCGGTGAAAAACAGCGCATTGGTCTGGCCAGAGCTTTTCTTCATGATTCGCCAGTCATTTTACTGGATGAGCCAACAAGCAATCTGGATAGCTTAAATGAAGCGGTCATTTTAAAATCGCTCTATCAGAAGCGTAAAGACAAAACAATTATTCTTGTCTCCCACCGTCAATCGACAATGAGGATCGCTGATGAGGTGATTAAGATAGAAAGCGGGCGAATCAGTTAATGGCAAAGAACATAGCGGATAAACGCAGCAGAGAAAAGCGCGTCGTCAGTGAGATGATTGATCTCTATGCCCGTAAACATCCTGAGCAAAAAGAAATGTGTCAGGCACTGAAAACTTATGCCTGTCTGCGTGTTGATAAATGTCCAATGATGGAAACGAAGACTTTCTGTTCCAATTGTAAGATTCATTGTTATCAAAAAGAGAAAAGAGAACAAATCCGTGAAGTCATGCGCTTTAGCGGACCCAGAATGTTATTTTCTCATCCGATTTTATGCATTTCACATTTGATTGAGTCTAAAAAAGAGAAGCGAAAGTTGAACTCCTAGATATTTCTGTTATAATTTGTTTATCAGAGAATAGGGGGAATCAAGATGGAATTCATGGAGATTTTAGAAAGCCGGCGCAGTATTCGCAGATATAAAGATACACCTGTATCTAAAGAAACAGTTGCAAAGATCATTCAAGCTGCCATTCTTGCGCCTAGCTGGAAAAACAGCCAGACCGCCAGATATCATGTGATTACTTCGCAGGAAATGCTGTCTGCTTTTAAGGAAACATGCCTGGCAGAATATAACCGCAATAATTCTAAAGACGCACCAGTGCTGATTGTGACAAGTTTTGTGAAAGACCGTTCCGGTTTTAACAAGGATGGCACACCAACCAACGAGGTAGGTCAAGGCTGGGGCTATTATGATTGTGGTCTGCATAATGAGGTTTTACTGTTAAAGGCCAGGGAATTAGGTCTTGATACATTAGTCATGGGTATTCGTGATGAAGCCAAAATCAGAGAATTGTTAAAGATTGATGAAAGTGAGATCATCGTTTCCGTCATTGCCTTAGGCTATCGTGATATTGATCCGGAAATGCCAAAAAGAAAGACGGCAGAAGATATTACCATATTCTATTAAAATGGCTGAAGAATTAGATTTAAAGTTACCATCTATGGAAGACAGGGATCAGTGGCTTGCCTATATCAGAGAATTTATTTTAGATGATCCGTCAGCTGCACCACTGGATTTTCAAGTTGATATGGATTATGAAGTATGGCTTACCAAGGTTCAAAACGAGCATGCCGGGATCAATTTGGAACCGGGACGGGTGCCTGTTTCTGTTTATTTTCTTATGAAAAAACAGCGAATTCTTGGCCATCTTTCAATCAGACACAGCATCGCTACAGAATTTCTGTCAAATTATGGCGGACATATCGGGTATGGTGTGAGACCTTCTGAGAGAAGAAAAGGATATGCCAGGTTGATGTTAAAGATGGGACTTGAAAAATGCCGTGATTTAGGACTTGAACAAGTGATGGTTACTTGTAAGCAAAGCAATATTGGATCAATTAAAGTGATTGAGAAAAATGGCGGTATATTGACAAAAGAAAATCTGAATCCTCAAAATAATGAGATATTCAGAGTATATTGGATAAAAAACTTAATGAAGTAAATACTTTACAGAAAAAGCTTTCAGGAAAATGTTCTTGGAAGCTTTTTTGTATATTCAGTCATTTAAAAATAAGAATCAGCGGAAATTTTTGTTTCTATGGGACAACAAACTTCCACAAAAAAATAATAAGGTACCTTGACATTTCTGACATTTCCCTTTAAAATGTTAAGGTACCTAATCATTTGTAACGAATTGATAATATCTGATGTGAAAAATGGTCAGAGAGAATAAATAATAAAAGGAGTGGTTTAATGAAAATGAATCATGAAAATATGGAGACTTTTCAGTTTGAAAGAAAAGGAAAACGGCGAGGCGGATTTTCAATTCATTCACTTTTGGAAGGAAAACCGCAGGCAATGTTGTTATTTGTTGGTGCATTAAGCTGTACGCGTCACCGTGGTTTTCAAATGGGTGAGTTAATGAGAGAGGGCCGTATGGCTGTGCTTTGTCCAACAGCAACTGATTTTGCGACAGGAAGATACCTGTATCAAATAACTGATGCCATGCGGGAATTAAGTGAAAAGAGACATGTGAATGAATTTGTTCTGATGTATGGCTGTCAGTGTGCATTATTATCGACAGATTTTGATTTGATCCGTCAGGAGCTTAAGGAAGATGGTATTCAGGTATCAATCCATGAGCATTGTCATCTATGCAGAACAGAAAATGATGATGACCAAAGAGGAAGAGGTGAATAGCAGATGAAAAGATTATGGCAATGGATTTCTCCATGCATGTCCGACGTTATGGGATTTCAGGCAGTTGTTGCGAATACAGATGGCTTAGGTATCGTAGATGATTCTTCTACTTATAAACCCATGCATTATGAAAGAGAAAAGATGCAGGGAAGACCGCATGAACGAGGCGGCCATCATGGTAAAGGCGGGCATTTTGGTAATTTGCGAGTGATCTCTTCTCATATTGAAGAAACAGATGTCATTCAAGGCACTGCAGATAAATTAATGCAGGCAGCTGCCAATGGTGTGGAACAGTTTCATCCTTCATTTGTATTACTAACATCTGCACCATGTGCTTCAATGATTGGCACCGATCTGGCAAGTATTGCGGATGAAATTTGTCAGAAATATCAGGTTCCGGCCGGTGTTGTTTCTTTGGATGGACAAAAAGATTATTTATATGGTATCAGTCATACCCTGGAAGCAATGGCAAAACTGCTGCTTGCCAAAAAGGAAACAATCCCTGGTACAGTGAATCTGTTAGGCTGTCATCCTGTCGATTGGTCAGAAGAAATGACAGATAAAACCAAACATTGGCTTGAAAGCCAAGGACTTCAGGTGATTTCCTGCTGGGGAGCTAAAACAAATGCGGCCTGCTTACAGGAAGCATCGGCAGCTTCTGTCAACTTAGTTGTTAATATTTCAGGGTTGCGCGTCGCTAAATATATGAAGGAGCAATTTGATATTCCTTATGTTGTAGGTGCGCCATTTGGCAAGGCTTATTGTGAAGATTTGTTAGCCCAGCTGCAATCATTAACATCAGAAAATATAACCTGCAGTCCTGAGCGTATAGACCAGACGGAAGTGTTTGTTATTGGTGAACAGCTGCAGGCAAATGCAATTCGTTTTGCTTTACAGAAAAGAGGATTTAAAAATATCTGTGTCTGCAGTTTCTTTGAAATGGATAAAGCACTTATGGCAGGTGCAGACAAAAAGTTAGTGAGCGAAGATGAATGGATCAATCTGCTTAAAAGCTCACAGCTGCAGCTGGTCATTGGTGACATGGATTATCGGATTGGTACAGAAATCCCATGGATTGCTTTGGCAAATCAGTCAAGCTATGGCCCTTCTGAACGTTTATCCCCATTCTCAATGACATCAGAAGATCTGGATCAGTGGCTGGACAATAATTTGAATCAATTAAATCTGAAATAAGCAGGAGGGATGACAGATGAGACAAATAGCAATATATGGCAAGGGCGGTATTGGTAAATCGACCACTACACAAAATCTGGCTGCTGCACTTGCGGAAAAGGGAAGAAAATTAATGATTGTAGGATGTGATCCTAAAGCAGATTCGACACGTCTGATTTTAGGTGGTATGCCAAAACAGACAGTATTGGATACGATGCGTCATCAGGAAGAGGAAGATGTGACGTTGGAAGATTTCCTTTATATCGGATTTAAGGGTATTAAAGCAGTAGAATCCGGCGGCCCGGAACCAGGAGTAGGATGCGCAGGACGCGGTATTGTAACGGCAATTAATTTATTGGAAAATCTGGGCGCGTATCAGAGCGATTTGGATTATGTTTTATATGATGTTTTAGGGGATGTTGTTTGCGGCGGATTTGCAATGCCAATTCGTGAAGGCAAAGCACAGGAAATATATATTGTTTGTTCTGGAGAAATGATGAGCTTATACGCTGCCAATAATATCTGTAAAGGCATTCAGCGATACGCTGCATCTGGGAAAACAAAATTAGGTGGATTAATTTGTAATTCCCGATTAGTAGATCATGAAAAAGAATTGGTAGAAGCCTTTGCGAAAAAATTAAATACACAGTTATTGTATTTTTTGCCGCGCGACAATGTTGTGCAAAGAGCGGAACTTTTACGCAAAACTGTCATTGAACATGAGCCAGAAAGTGCGCAAGCATCTCAATACAGAATGCTGGCTTCAAAATTAGAAGAAAACACTCATTTTTCAGTTCCAACGCCAATGACAAATGATGATTTGGAAGCTCTATTGATACAATACAGCCAGTTAGGTTAAAAATCAGACCCATGAAAAATATACAATTCATTCACTAGGGGGTTTGTTTTTCATTTGTAAAAGTAGAAAAAATGAGTATAATAAAAGTAGAGATACCTTTACAGAGGTGTCTTCTGGTAATTGATTAATTAAGAAAACACTCTGGAGCGAACAGAGTGTTTTCATTTAGGTTATTTCTTCATAAAAAAGAATTGAAGAAGCAATCCTAATGCATATAGAACAAAACAGAGATAAACAATGAATTCTGATCCGTTCATATGACCGCTTCCTTTATTAAAGGTAATAAAGAAGACACACTCTGCTTAATGACAGGCAGCTCTACTTGCTCATTGTGAGCTTTTTTATTATACTATAAAATATCAAAAAAGTATCTAAAAATCAGTGTTTTTCAAATTTTGAAAGTTTGAAGTCAAAAGAAGAAAAATCACTGATAATATAAGATGAGGGGAAAAATCATATATTTCCTAATTTGGATTTTTTTCCTTTTAAAACCAGGCTCAATATTATATTTTAGTTGTAAAAATAGAAAAAATCGGTATAATAAAAGTAGAGGTACCTTTACAGAGGTGTCTTCTAAAAAATTTGTAGAATTAATTAAGAAAACACTCTGGTACGAACAGAGTGTTTTCATTTAGGTTATTTCTTCATGAAAAAGAATTGAAGAAGCAAGCCTAAGGCATATAAAGCAATGCAGAAATAAACAAATAATTCTGATTCGTTCATATGACCGCCTCCTTTATTAAAGATAATAAAGAAGACACACTCTGCTTAATGATAGGTAGCTCTACTTGCTCGTAACGAGCTTTTTTATTATACTATAAAATGACAAAAAAGTATCTAAAAATCAGCGTTTTTCAAATTTTGAAAGTTTGAAGTCAAAAGAAGAAAAAGTACTGATAATATAAGATGAGGGGGAAAATCATATATTTCCTGATTTGGATTTTTTTCCTTTTAAAACCAGGATCAATATTATATTTTAGTTGTAAAAATAGAAAAAATCGGTATAATAAAAGTAGAGATACCTTTACAGAGGTGTCTTCTAGGAAAGTGAAACTTAGTTAGAAAACACTCTGTTAGCGTCAGAGTGTTTTCATTTAGGTTATTTCTTCATGAAAAAGAATTGAAGAAGCAAGCCTAAGGCATATAAAACAATGCAGAAATAAACAATGAATTCTGATCCGTTCATATGACCGCCCCCTTTATTAAAGGTAATAAAGAAGACACACTCTGCTTAATGACAGGTAACTCTACTTGCTCGTTATGAGCTTTTTTATTATACTATAAAACGACAAAAAAACATCTAAAAATCAACGTTTTTTCAAATTTAGAAATTTTGAAGTCAAAGGAAGAAAAAGAGTGGATAATATAAGATGAGGGGGATTTATATCTTGATTCTTAATTTTTGTTAACTTTACTAAAATTAAACGATGTGATATCATAATAATTAATATTTTATGTGAAATAAACAAGAAGGTTGTGAACAGAATGAAAATGCAGGGAGAAAAAGGAAGAATTTTGAAGATTGCAATTTGTGATGACAGTCTTGCGGACACAGATTATATCTCCTCTCTTTTACAACAGTGGACTTGTACATCTGGACAAAAAATAAAAATGACTGTATTTCATAGTGCAGAAGCTTTTTTATTTGAGTATAGTGTTAATAAAGATATTGATATTTTGCTTTTAGATATTGAAATGGGAAATATGGATGGCGTTACCATGGCCAGACAGATTCGCAAAGAAAATGAATATGTTCAAATCATTTTTATTACTGGTTACTCAGAGTATATTTCAGAAGGTTACGAAGTATCGGCATTACATTATTTATTAAAACCTGTTAAATCGCAAAAATTATTTGAAGTGCTTGATCGTGCTTTGGACAAATTAAAAAAGAATGAACGTGTATTAATATTGAATTTAAGTGATGAAATAGTAAGGATTCCATTTTATGAAATTCAATATCTGGAAGTGAATCAAAACTATGTAACGGTGCACGGCAAAAAAGACTATATTGTCAAAAGAACTTTAGGGGAATTTGAACATGAATTGGATGAGCGTTTCTACCGCATGGGCCGTTCTTTTATTCTGAATCTGACTTATATTCAGCGCGTGACTAAAAAAGAAGTTTACCTCTCGAATGGATCCGTTTTGCCGTTGCCGCGGGGACAATATGAGCCTTTAAACAGGGCGATTATTTCTCGAATGTAAAGGAGCGATGCTATGTCTTTATTTTCTAAACGTATTGAACAACAGATTGCCGCCTATCAGCGAGAACTGATGGAAACCCACTATGCAGAAGTGGAGAATATGTATAAACAGATTCGGGGCTGGCGTCATGATTACCGCAATCATATCCAGGTAATGAAGGCTTATGCTGCTAAAGGAGATATGGAGGCAATTAAAGACTACTTGGATGCATTAGATACAGATCTTTCGACAGTTGATACAGTTATCAAAACAGGCAACGCGATGGCTGATGCGATTTTAAACAGTAAGATTTCATTGGCAAAGGCTAAAAATATTGAAGTACATGCGGATGCTCATATTCCTCTGGCATTAACAACCTCAGACTTAGATCTTTGTGTGATTATTGGCAATCTTTTTGACAATGCCATTGAAGCAAGTCTGGATTTGCCTGAAGATAAACGTTTAATTCGTGTGTACATGGATATGAAGAATACACAGCTATATATTTCTATGACTAATTTTACGGCATCCAAAAAAATGAAAAAGGTCAATGGTCTTTTTCATACGACAAAGGGTGAGGGTCATGGTTTTGGCTTAGTGCGCATTGATAATATTATTGATAAATTGGATGGTTATATCAGCCGTAATAGTGAAGATGGGGCTTTTACTACGGAAATACTTATACCGCAGACGAGCATTTCATCCCCAAAACAAGACAATTCGTCCCCTGACTAAAAATCAGGGGCATTTTTATGTTAAAGTATGGATGCGAGGTGATCAGCGTGAAAAAGGAGAAGTCAAAATATAATCCGTGGGAAAATTCGGCATATATGGTCAGGCTTGCCTGGAATTACAAAAAGAGCGTTATTTTTTTATGTGTGCTTGGCGCATTGCTGGAAGTTGTACGCAGTGTCCTGGAATTATATATAGTTCCTGTCATCTTAGAAAAAATAGAGAATCAATCATCATTACGCATTTTGCTTGGGACAATTGGTGCTTTTATTTTGGGGATGACTGTTATAAGCGGACTTCAGGCATATGTCAAAAAGAATCAGGATAACGGCAGAGTTTATGTCCGCGTTAAAATTCTCCAGCAAATCCATTATAAATTCTGTACCACATCATTTCCTCATACAGAAGATCCCGAGGTTTTAAAAAAAGCCAGCAAAGCGGGGGATTCGGCGGGGGCGCCATGGCATGGCGTTGAGGCCATCTGGAAGACATTAGCGGATTTGATCCGGGATGTTTTAGGATTGATGATTTACCTGGGCTTATTATCGACATTAGATATTAAACTGTTAGTTCTGATTACAATAACAACGATTTTGGGGTATCTGATTAATCAGCGTGTGCATGAATGGGAGTTTCAACAGCGGGAACAAAAAGCGGAATATACGCAAAAAATCCATTATATCGATTCACGGGCTGCGGATATTACCCTGGCAAAAGATCTCAGAATTTTTCGAATGAAGCCCTGGCTGCATCAGGCTTATCAGGAAACCCTTGATCTTTATAAGCAATTTATTGGCCGGTGTGAAAAAGTATCTTTTAGCGGGGATGTTCTGGATGCCATGCTGGCTATGTTCAGAAATGGGATTGGCTATTATTATCTGATTTCCATGTTATTTAAGGAAGGCATGCCAATCTCCGCCTTTCTGTTGTATTTTTCTGCAGTTAATGGATTTACATCATGGATGACAGGCATTTTGACCGGAGTCAATAAACTTCAACAGCAAAGTCTGGAAATTACGACAGTCAGAGAGTTTTTGGAATTACCGGAATTATTTCAGTTTGAAAAAGGAGAATCGCTTCAGCCACAGGCAGGGTTGTCTTATGAAATTGAGCTTAGAAATGTCAGCTTTCGTTATCCAGGTGCTTCTCAAGATACAATTCATTGTTTGAATTTAGTGATTCACCCCGGAGAAAATCTGGCGATTGTTGGTGTGAATGGCGCTGGAAAAACCACATTGGTTAAACTGATTTGTGGATTATATGATCCGACGGCAGGAGAGGTTCTTTTAAATGGCAAAAACATCAAAGTGTATAATCGGCGTGATTACTATCGAATGTTTTCTGCAGTTTTTCAACAGTTTTCAGTTTTAGAAGTTTCTCTGGCTGAAAACATTGCTCAGATTGATACGCCCATAGATTTTAATAAAGCCAGAAGCTGTCTGGAAAAAGCGGGACTGGCGCATAAACTTGAGGAATTGCCGCAGGGATTTGAAACCCATATCGGACGTAAGGTGTACGAGGATGGCATTCAGCTTTCCGGTGGAGAAATGCAGCGCTTAATGCTGGCCAGGGCACTCTATAAGGATGCCCCCGTCATTGTGCTTGATGAGCCAACCGCTGCATTGGACCCAATTGCGGAGAATGATATTTATTTAAAATATAATGAAATGACAGAGGGAAAAACATCGCTCTTTATTTCTCATCGTTTAGCATCAACGCGCTTCTGCGACAGGATTTTATTATTAAATGAAGGGGAAATTATAGAAGAAGGGACACATGATGCACTGCTTCATTTGAATGGGGAATATGCGAAATTGTTCAATGTCCAGAGCAAATATTATCGACAAGGAGGAAAGATAGATGAATAAGCAACAAAACATATCACTCCGTAAAGCAATTCCTATGCATATCCGTGCATATCAGCTGTTAAAGAAAATGTATCCGCACTTGTTTTTATCCGTTTTTTTAAACTGTGTGGTGACAACGCTTCGTCCTTATGTCACTATTTACCTCTCGGCAAGCATTATAGATGAACTGGCAGGGCCAAAAAATCAGGCACATGTCTGGCAGCTGGTGATCGTAACGGTATTGCTTTCAGGATTATTAGCGGTCGTCAATGCTTTGACAAAACGCTGGGAGAACTATTGCAGTGTTTATTTTTCCGACAGAATACTGACAGAAAAAATGTTAGAGATGGATTTTTCTATTATTGATGACCCTCATACACATGATCAATATTTCCAGATTATACAAAATCAGAGTTCCTCTGGCTGGGGTTTATACCGGGTTGAGCAGTATTTTCATCATTATATTCAGGCGTTGATGAGCGTTTTGGGGACAGTTGCCTTAACCTATCCTCTTTTTACTTCTCAAGTGCCTGAGAGTGCGGGCAGTTTCGTCTTTCTGAATCATCCATTATGTTACCTTGGCATATGTCTGGCATTATTATTTACCATGATTGTTTCACCTTTAGCGATTGTAAAAGCTGATCATTATGAGGTTGAACTAACAAAGCATCGCAATTTTTCCAATCGTTTTTTCAGTTTTTTTGGATACATGGCGCTTTTTGATTATGAACGGGCAATGGATATCCGCATCTATAACCAGCAGGATATTTGTGATCATTATATTGAAAAAGCACCTATTACAGAAGATTCTGCTCAGCTTGACCGGGGAATTGCAGGCGGCTTGTATGCTTTTTCGGCAATGATTTCGATGGTCTTTATTGGTATTGTTTATGTCTTTGTCTGTCTGAAAGCCTGGGCAGGGGCCTTTGGTGTGGGAGCGGTGACGCAGTACATCGGTGCGATGACAGCATTGCTTGGGGGAACATCTTTACTGATGGAAACCACAGGATCCATGAAAAATAATGCGCTTTTTTTAAAGACTGTTTTTGACTTTATTGATACGCCAAACCATATGTATCAGGGCAGTCTGACAACTGAAAAACGTTCGGATAGAAAATATGAGATAGAGTTCAGAGACGTATCCTTTAAATATCCTAATACGGAGACCTATGCTTTGCGGCATGTCTCCATGAAGTTTAATGTTGGCAAACGCCTGGCCATCGTGGGTATGAATGGCTCTGGGAAAACAACTTTTATTAAACTGTTATGCCGGCTTTATGATCCTGATGAAGGAGAGATATTATTGAATGGCATAGATATCAGAAAATATCGCTATGACGATTATATTTCCATCTTTTCTGTCGTCTTTCAGGATTTTAAGCTGCTGGCTTTTTCGCTGGCTGAAAATATTGCCGCAGGCAAGGATTATGATCGTGGCAAGGTCATGGACAGTCTTGAAAAGGCCGGGTTTGTTCAAAGAGCGGAGCGTTTTGACAAAGGCATTGATGCTTATCTGTATAAAGCATTTGATCAGAAAGGGGTGGAGATTTCAGGAGGCGAGGCACAGAAAATTGCCATTGCCCGGGCATTATATAAAGATGCACCATTTCTGATTTTAGATGAACCAACAGCCGCCTTGGATCCCATGGCAGAAGCAGAAATCTACAGTCGGTTAAATGAAATTATCCAGGACAGAACAGCTATCTATATCAGTCATCGTTTATCATCATGCCGTTTTTGTGATGAAATTGCGGTATTTGATCAAGGCAGCATTGTCCAGCAAGGCAGTCATGAGACATTGCTGGAAGATCAGGCAGGCAAGTATTATGAACTCTGGCATGCCCAGGCACAGTATTATCAATAAATCTCATGAAAAAAAGAGAATTTATTACCTGCAGCTGTGCATTTCATCCCCAAAATAAAACGATTCGTCCCCTGACTGATTATTTTTGAAAATTTTATGTTAAGATAACATCGTGAGGTGATTCATATGGCAAATAAATTAGATCATACCAGTAAGCCTAAATATAACATGTGGCAAAACACATCATACATGATTCAATTAGCCTGGCAGACAAGAAAGAGTGTTATTTACTTATGCCTTGCCGCAGCGTTCTTCTCTGTGGCGGGCAGTGTTTTGGAATTATATATTGCACCGGTGATTTTGGGACAGGTGGAGATTAAATCTTCATTAGCGGATTTATTAAAAATTATTGGCGGATTTACGGTAGTTTTAATGCTTGTTTCCGGCATCAGGTCCTACTTAAATGAAAATACGCTTTTTGGCCGAGTTGAAGTAAGAACCCGAATTATTGAAAAGATTCATTATAAATTGTGTACGACTTCCTATCCGCATCTTGAAGATGTCGCCTTTCAAAAACTGGTGGATAAAGCCTTTCAAAGTGCTAATTCTAACCAGGAAGCCACCGAAGCAATTTGGACAACACTGACAGATTTGATGAAAAATATACTGGGTTTTATAATTTTTCTTTTAGTTCTGTCCTCTTTAAATGGCCTGCTGTTAGTTGTCATTCTGCTTACATCTGTTGCTGGTTATTTTATCAATAAACACATTAATGAATGGGAATATCGGCATAGAGATGAAGACTTTGGCTATACGCAAAAAATGAGCTATATTAATGAAAATGCACAGAATCTTGCCTTAGCTAAAGATATCCGCATCTTTGGCATGCAGTCATGGCTGGAAGATGTTTATCAAAGAACGCTGAATCTGCGCCGGGCCTTTGTCAAACGCCGGGAATTAGTTTATATCTGGACAAATGTTGTGGATGTGGTTTTGGCGTTTGCCCGCAATGGCGTGGCTTATTATTATTTAATTACGCTGGTGCTTCAGGGTTCGATTTCTGCGGCCGAATTTCTGCTTTATTTTAATGCCGTGAATGGTTTTACAACCTGGGTAACAGAAATACTGACTGGTTTTTCTTTGCTTCATCTGCAGAGTATTGATATTTCTTTGGTCAGAGAGTTTATCGAAATGGATGAACCCTTTCAATTTGAAACCGGTGAAAAATTGGAGAAAAAATTGGGCATTCCTTATGAGATTGAATTGAAAAATGTCAGTTTCCGTTATCCTGGTGCCAAAAAGGATACCATTCATCAGATGAATCTGGTGATTCATCCAGGAGAGAAACTGGCCATTGTTGGTTTAAATGGTGCAGGAAAAACAACCCTGGTTAAACTAATCTGCGGATTTTACGATCCAACAGAAGGCGAAGTATTGTTAAATGGACGTAATATTAAAATGTATAATCGTTATGATTACTATCAGATGTTCTCAGCGGTTTTTCAGGAGTTTTCAGTACTGGAAACAAATGTGCTGGAAAATATTACTCAGACAGATGAGCAGATCGATGAGCAGAAAGTCACGGAATGTCTGGAAAAAGCTGGCTTGAAAGAGCGCGTGGAACAGCTGCCTGATGGAATCAATACGCATATTGGGCGGCTGGTTTATGAAGATGGCATTCAGATGTCCGGCGGAGAAATGCAGCGTCTGATGTTAGCCCGGGCATTATATAAAGATGCGCCAATGATTGTGCTGGATGAACCAACCGCGGCATTGGATCCCATTGCCGAAAATGATATCTATTTAAAATACAATGAAATGACCGCTGGCAGAACATCCGTTTTTATTTCTCACCGTCTGGCCTCAACCCGATTCTGTGACCGGATTCTGTTATTAGCGAGTGGCCGTATTTTAGAGGAAGGCACCCATGATGAATTATTGCATAAGCAGGGTGAGTACGCAGCTTTATTTGATGTGCAAAGCAAGTATTATCAGGAAGGCAGGGATTTTTAATGGATGCGCAAAATAAAAAAATCAGTTTTCGTCAGGCTCTCGCCTTGAATTATCGGGGCATGAAAATATTAAATGAACGAAATCCCCAGATGTTTTTATCATTATTCCTTTATTATAGCTGTAAATCACTGAGTCCATATGTAACTATCTATCTTTCGGCCAGAATTATTAATGAGCTGGCTGGCCGCAAAAATCCGGAAATCCTGTGGCAGTTAGTCATAGTAACCATTTTGACAGTTGCTTTGCTTGGGCTGTTAAACGGCGCCTTGCAGCGCTGGTATAATTATGCCTCGGCACAGAGAGGTTTTCAGTATCGGAAAGTATTCGCGGATAAAATGATGAGTATGGATTTTAGCTCTATTGATGATCCCCATATCCATGATTTAAACAGTCAGATTACCCAAAATAACAACTGGTCTGGCTGGGGCTTAATGCGAATTAATGATTATTTTCAGAAACTAATGAGTGCAGTGGCCGGAATTTTGGGGGCTGTTGCTCTGACATTTTCTCTGTTTACATCGAAAGTACCAGAAACAGCCGGGCAGCTGACGATTTTAAACAGTCCTTTATGCATTGCCGTCGTATTAGGACTGTTAGTACTGACAATTTTGGCAGTACCGGCATGTACTAATAAAGCAGACAGCTATTGGGCAAAAAGTTCTTCCATAGCGAACGAAGGCAATCGTTTCTTTGGCTTCTTTGGATTTATGGCTCATTATCATGGTCAGGGCAGAGCGTTAGATATTCGTATGTATAACCAACAGGATATATGTCTTCATTATTCAAGAAAAAATAAAGCATTTACGCCAGATAGTGATATGGCCAGATACGCTGCTACATCAGGGGGCTGTCTCTATGGCCTTTCTGCAATGATTTCTGTACTTTTTATCGGTTTGATTTATGTATTTGTTTGTCTGAAAGCCTGGGGCGGTGCTTTTGGCATAGGCTCAGTCACCCAATATATTGGGGCAATCACCGCTTTATTGCAGGGCGCCAGTTTATTATTGGAAGTCGTTGGCGGGATGAAAAATAATGCGCCTTTCTTGGAACAGGTTTATGAACTTTTAGATACGCCGCATCAAATGTATCAGGGCACTCTGACAACAGAAAAGCGCTCTGACAGACATTATGAAGTTGAGTTCAGAGATGTATCTTTTAAATATCCTAATACAGATACCTATGCTTTGCGTCATGTTTCAATGAAATTCAACGTCGGTGAACGTCTGGCTGTTGTGGGCATGAACGGTTCGGGAAAAACAACCTTTATCAAATTATTATGTCGCTTATATGATCCGACGGAAGGGGAAATTCTGTTAAATGGGATTGATATTCGAAAATATCGATATGAAGATTATATTTCCGTTTTCTCTGTGGTTTTTCAGGATTTCAAACTGCTGGCTTTTCCATTAGGGGAAAATATTGCCGCCAGCCGCACTTATAGTAAGGAAAAAGTGATGGATTGCATTGAAAAGGCCGGATTTACAGAGAAAATGGATCGTTTCGCTAACGGCCTGGAAACCAGTCTGTATAAAGAATTTGATAAAAATGGCGTTGAGGTCTCCGGCGGAGAAGCACAGAAGATCGCGATTGCCAGAGCATTATATAAAGATGCACCATTTTTGATTTTAGATGAACCAACTGCAGCCCTTGATCCGATTGCTGAGGCAGAAATTTACAGCCGTTTAAATGAAATTGTTCAGGACAGAACAGCCATTTATATCAGTCATCGTTTATCTTCCTGCCGTTTCTGTGATGAAATTGCCGTTTTTGACCAGGGACAAATTGTCCAGCAGGGAAGTCACGAGACACTGCTTAAAGATGAAACAGGCAAATATCGTGAGCTTTGGGATGCCCAGGCACAATATTATCAATAAAAAAGAGGGACTTAGAACCATTGTTTGTTCTAAAGTCCCTTTTCTATATTATTGAAATGCCAGCCGTTGGTCTTCTAAAAAAGGAACCTTTGCAGGATTGCCGCTGGCCAGGTATATTTTCTGATGGGATAAATCATAGATAACTGACCAGACTGTATCATGGCCTGTTTTGCGGTCATATTGACAGATAAACCCATATTTTCCTGACAGAAGGTCATTGGCAAATAATAGCGGATGACTCATGACTGACTGACTTAAAGCTTGCGCTACTGTCTGGTATCTTAAGTCAGAATGCCAGTCATCGATTCCCTGCGGCTGCCATGGCCGCAATGCTTTCGATTGAAAACGATTCGCTGCCACAATAAAATGACTTCCTTCTTCAGGATAAATTACAGCCATTTTTTCGCAATTGCACTCTACAACAGCCATTGCACCTGAACGATCTGCCAGTGTCAGGGTCTGACTCGAAGCAATAGGCAGGTTCTCTAAAGCAGAGATGGCCTCTTTAACAGATTTGCACTTTTCCAGTAAATAGCGCACCAGCATCCCGGCATTCAGACCGGGCTGGATGGATTTTGGGACAATAAAGGTTAGGCCAATTGCCAGACCATATTCGTTCACACCATCTTCCATCTGCACCATTGCCGTTGTATTGCCAATAAAGGCATGGGCGCCCTCCAGCTTGTAATAACAGCTGTCATAGCTGTCCTCCATCGTTGTTAGAAAATCGCTGTTTCTGCCAAAAACGATGTGCTGATCCTTTAAAAAGGCAAAACAAGTACATTTATTTTGTAAGTCAAAACAATACATGCTTAAAAGAAATCCCACCAAGTCCTCGAAAGGAATCTGCCAGCCATCGGCGATCCCCTGAATTTCATCAAGAATTTCCGGGTAAAACTTCTGGTAGATTGGCAAACATTTTGCTGTAAATGCTCTTCTTTGATTTTCATTTGCCAGATAGATCAAAGGATTGCGCATTTCCTGATGCTTAGCCCACTGATGAGCGGCCTCATAACGATTGCCTGTAAATGATGAATATTGCATTTTTTAATCTCCTCATATCATTATTTTAGAGTCAGATCTTCCTCAAAATCATCTTAGCAGAATAAAAAATATTCATCAATAGAAGATAAAAAGTTATAAATGTTATATAAATTTAAGCTTTTTATATAAATCTCATCATGAAGCACTGTGCTGCAAAAGCCTGCACATTTCTTTAACCCCTGCTTCCTGAAAAGCAATGATTGATTCAAGAATAGGCCGAAGTTCTGAACAGATAGGGGTAAGATAAGGCAGTTTTAGCCATTGCAATGGCGCCTTGATGATGCGGAATCATTTCCCGCATAAAAGTATCATCAATATTTAATGTAACACATGCATCCTGCATATGATGAAACATTGTCTCAAAAATTTTTTGAAGCTGCTGCTGGTATTGATTAACAGCGTCAATCTGATTGCATTGTTCAGAGCAGACAGAATAAATTCTTTCCATTTCCAAAATACCTTTCGTCTGAGTTTCAATAATGTGCTCGGCAATGTTTCTGATGTCTGGATGACAGGAATAAATTAAAAGATTATGTGACATCTGAATTGCCGCTGCATGATGCGGGATCATCTGGACAATAAAATTGTGCGAAATGCTTTGAGTAAGCCTGGCAGAAGTCATCTTACTAATCATTGTATTTAAAATGCCCTGAAATGCAGACAAGTATATTTGCAGAGAGGATGGGTTCATTTGGGTCACCTCCTTAATATAAAATATGCATCATTCATACTTTTGTTTTCAGGAATATGTTATACTAAAACAAGGAGGCGATCAGATGAATTGGACAGAGGGTATGATTCAGGAAAATGAAGTTGAACAATTACTGGAAAAAAGAGTTCCCGTATACAGCGTATCAAATTTTAGAGAACTAGGCGGATTCAGAACAAAGGATGGCAGGCAAATTAAGAAGGGCCTATTTTATCGATGCGGCGCATTAGGAGAATTAAATGAAGACGACAGCGAATATGTCAAAAAATTAGGCATTAAATTTGTTTTGGATCTGCGCAGTGCACCAGAAGCAGAAATACTCAATGACCCGCAGCTGCCTGGCGCAATGCAAATCCAATTATGCGGCATGCATTATCCAGATGGCTCCGAATGTGATTTTTCTCCTGCCGGTATTGTACGATTAAATAGCGAAGCTAAAAAAGCAGCAGAAGCAGGATTTGATGGCAACTATATGGAGTTATTATATAAAGAAATGCCATTTCATAATAAAGCATATCAGGCATTATTTAAACAGATGCAGGCTGGACGTGTACCACTGTTATTTCACTGTACTGCTGGAAAAGACAGAACTGGTGTGGCAGCCATGTTAATAATGCTGGCACTGGGTGTTGATGAAAAGACAATATTAAAAGATTATATGCTTACAAATATTTGCAGAGAAAACGAAATCAAAGCAGCACTTGAAGAGCGAAAAGAAGAAATTAAGAAGCAGCCGGAAGTAGAGACATATATCATTCATGCTTATGGCGTATCCCTGGAGTCGGCAAAAACGGTGCTGGCAGTGATTCATGAAAAGTATCCTAAGATAGAAGATTATTTTCTGGCGGAATATCATCTGGATAAGGCAGAATTAGAACGCCTGAAAGATCAGTATTTAGAATAAAAACATAAAGATTTAGGCTTAAGAGAAGCGAAGTTGTGAATAGTAAAATATTTTTTTGTAAAAAAAGTAAAAAAAGCTTGCAAAGGGGAAAATAATGTTATATAATGCATGAGCAGTCGGCAAGAGAGGCTTCTAAATGCCATCGCTTTAAGAAAAGTGATAAAAAAACTTGAAAAAAGCGTTGACAAACAAGAGGAATCGTGGTAGACTGAATGAGCTGTCGAGAAAGACAGAGAACATTGAAAACTAAACAATATAGACAACAACGTCAATGAATCAGAAAAGAAGTTTCTAAGGAAACGAAGGAAAGAAAAAGAGCTAAAACAA